>Ga0228710_1000459_pt1 | contig 51112 bp, 33 predicted proteins | sample MedpolnodulmetaG_FD_177995 | JGI IMG/M metagenome (GOLD analysis project Ga0228710, IMG submission 177995) | Root nodule microbial communities from Medicago polymorpha collected in Santa Monica, California, United States - pink nodules | ecosystem: Host-associated > Plants > Roots > Nodule... | reverse complement strand
CATAGAGCACACGCGCCTATAAATTTATATAGATGGTGCCCCCACTATTCAAAATTTATGGATCCGTCACCAGACAGAATCCCTCTCTTCAACATATAACCCATCCCTTTCTTATCGACTTCTGAATAAATTTAACTTCACATTTTCAAAAAACCAATCACTAAATCACTGAGTTTTTATATTTTACTCCTACACTTCATTTTGTTTTACACATGTTAGCATTCTTAAATTGTTATCTTTGTTGTAATTCCCACAAATATTACAATATATAATACCACAATGCGCGTCGACGCACAACTCACACGGGTATCCAACTAATTGTATTTGAAAATCAGAGCAAACCAAGCAATTAATCAATCAATCATCCTACTAAAATGATCCAATAAAATACATATCAAAGTTGTTGAGAGGATATTTCTAAATGGCTGGTTGTTGCTGAGTTATGCAATGTATATTTCCACCCGACAAAACGATCTCCCTGGAACCTTCAATTCCCACAACCTAGGAACCAACAAACATTATAAAATGTCATTCAGTATCCAAAACAACTCAAAAAATGATACCTAAATGTTACGGTTCATAAACGCATTGTAAAATACTAGAGTAAAGATACAATTTAGTACTATAATGAAACTACTAGGATGGTATACATTTGCAAGTTTGTGGAAAACAATACAATATATAATGCATCAGTTATGCATGATGATTTGGTTGGATGAGTAACAGGGTTTGTGTTATAAAGAATCAATGTGAGAACAACGAAGATTGATAGCATTAGCTCTAAGCTATATTTAGAACAAACAGCAATAGTTTGAGCCACAGATCTTTGGCCACAAACCTCATCACTTGTCCTTCATCTACAGTAACTGCAGTAGTTAGTGCAAACAATACATGTCTTTGAAAGAGTACCATATCATAAAACAATTCTTCAACTGAAAAAGAGTATTTCGACAATCAATTATTTACACAAACAAAAAAAAAAAAAATACTCACTTCATGATGAGGGAAGGTCTTAGATAGAACTCGGATAGCTTCATCATCCCACTTTTTATCTCCAAATTGTGGGGCAATGATAGCACCATTTGCAATGTAAAAGTTTACATAGGAAGCGGCAAGTCTAGTACCAGAAAGTCTTGGCTTGGCTCCATCATCCTGAAAAATATATACACCAGAACATCCAATAGAGGTTTATACTGTGTAGTTGCACGAATAAATTACCACTCAGAAGTGTAATAAACAGTGACATTCATTCTTAACCATACCAGGTATCAATCTTGCTACTAGTTCAGTATATAATTTTTCATATACTGAGTTTCAGGATAGTCATTATTAGAATGACATAATTTATAATCTACTAGATTACAACTACTGAAGTGTTGGCAATATTTGACTAGTTCTCGTTTTGTTCTTTGAAATCGCAAATTGAAGCTTGAAATCTTCATCAAAAACATGTCTTAATTAGCTGACTGCTAACTACCTGCATTGCGAAGATTGCAGTGCCCAGCATAAATCACCCAAAGTACATAGGTCTTATTCCCTTTACAGTGTTAAAATTTAAATTAGTCGAGAGCAAAAAAAGAGAGGATGCACCGAATCTGAGTAGTTAATGCAATAGATCACTTTCTAGTAATTAGCTCTTCTTGATATTACATCCTATTGAAAACAAAACTGGCTTGACTGCAAATGAAATTCATTAACCTAATTATCAAATTATGTTAGAGATGTAATCATAGGGTTACCACTAGGCCTTTGAGATTACCATATAACCAGACACGAAGAGACTCCAATACAAAGACACTACACCCAATACTTGAGAAATGCGACTATGCAAACCAACCAAAACAAATATTCAGACTCTTCATATGAATCCTTCAACGTGGACGGCAAAAACTGTTAGGTCTACCTATATAATTTTCCATGTGGTACCCAATCCAATGATATACCTTTTGCGACGTTTTCACAACCAACGATTAAACTTAGTTTTAACCAATATACGAGGCCTACGATTTGAAAGTGTCAAATCATTTGGCCACAGAGAAAAGAAAACCACAAACATGACATCTTAAACTTCAACTGATGACCATACAGAACAAAGATACACTCCAATGGTAATTGGGTTCGTATTTTGAAAATTATTTCATTTCTTAGATTTTCAATATTAAGAATTAAATTTAACTTGGAAAAGAAAGAAACAAAATTTGGATGTTTACCTGAAAAACGCCAGCAGCCTCTTTCTCAGTCATGTATAATGGACCGGGAACATGGAGTTTAATCACTTCAAATTTTCTACCATTAGCATCGGTTACACTTGAGAGCAAAGAATATGCTTCTTCAGATCTTTCATACTGAGGATCAGTTTTATCATCAGTCCAAGACAGAAGAACCACACCAGGCCTCACAAAACAGCACATGTTATCAACATGACCATTTGTATCATCATCTCCTGTATAAAACAACATACTTCTTAATAACAACATAGGCAATATATAGAAACTTAATAACTTTAGAACCTAAATCGTGTATCCCATTTATTATAGAGTGTCTCTGTGGAAGTGTCTAATATTCCCAGCTTGGGAACTTCTTTAAATGTGTGGAGATTAACACAGTCATTTTCAACAATGCACATAGATCTTTGCTATTAAAATCTGCTACTTCGATTTTGATTCATGTGTGAATAAAGTAGCATTGCAAAGAAGTAAGCACCATCGACATAAGGATCCTCAAAGAAAAAGTTGTAAGAACTAAAAACATCCTAACAAAATAAAACCACTACCAACTTCCTGATTCAATTTGTAGAATGAAAAAACAATTGAGGTCAAATTTCATGTTATTAATCCCAGACTTACCTATTTTTGCATTAAGATGGAAACAAATGCATCAATTATTAATCCCAGACTTACCTATTTTTGCATTAAGATGGAAACAAATGCATCAAGTTTACCATACTTTGTTTCATTCTAAAATGCAGCAAAATACTTCCATTCTGTGACAATCAATATGAACTAATCGAGTAAGATCTGGAACCTCATACGTACATGGTGATAGCATAGTCAAAACCACAGAAGTTATTCTCTTGCCAGAGTGGATTCAACACAAGAACAGAGAGGTTTCACTCATCATACTTGATGATGATAAGTATTTACCATGAACAGGTTGAACAACTTGTTATATAGCTGCATCTGCAATGGTCCATTACTCCATTGGTTTTATGTTGACTTAGGATTTTTTTTATATATACTTAGAGTTCTTGCCCAAAAAAAATCTATAAAATCATGATAAATGGTCCACATGATTTTTTTTAGTATATTGTATTAAATCTACTGGGAAAAATAATATCAATTCGTAGGGCGATTCTTAATCTAAAAGATCAGTATCAAGTTTACATACCATATAATCCACGAGGCAACCATACAACCTTCCTAACTCCAAGATATGCCTTAAGTTCATCCTCTATTTGGGTCTTACTCAAATGTGGGTTCCTGTTCTTGTTCAATAGACACTCTTCGGTGGTAATACATGTTCCTGAAGGAAGGAAAAATTGCTAAAGTAAACAGAAAAACAGACATTTCAAAAGCAATTCAGTAAGGAGATCTAAGTTTCAAGCGGTACATCTAAGTATATATGATCTGATCTCAGGACGGATCGAAATGAAGACAAAAGAGTAGATGGCACGGCACTCGTGAATATAACAAATACAAAATAATCTTGCCTAATTGCAACTAATCCTCATTCATGAAAAAATTACATTTAGATGGACAGTTATGTTTAATCATAGGAGCTGGATAACTAGCATGCCAATAAATCACTGCATTAACTCTTACCTTCTCCATCTACATGGATGCTTCCGCCTTCAAGCACCATAGAATGGGAAAATCTAGGAATCCTCTCAACATCCAAAATCTAGCAAACATGTGATGGTAGTGTCAAAGTCAGCAAGTGATTACCACAGCTAGAACGTGAATAAATAAATTAAATATTTAACCAACCTAACCTTCTTTTTAACAAGGCTGTCAAGACTCCAATCACAGTAACATCCATCTTCTAAACCTAAACATTTTATAAAACTCAATTAGTAGAAGAACCAACAACCAAGACATACTAATTAATTCAATGAATAACATTGATTTTTTCCTTTAATCTGTCCTGAAATTACACTTCTTAAAAGATCTAAATATCAAAACTTTTTGTGCTCACCTCCCCAACTATTAAAAGTCCAGTCAATTCCAGCAATCCTATGCTCTGCACCATCCGATTTCGATGTTTCTCTCTTCACTACAAACTGTTAAACAAAACAAACAACAACATAAAAAATAAAAAAAAAAACACAATCAACAATGAATGCTTATAAATTCAAAGAATTGCCCTGAAAATGGTCAGAAAAACTCACAGTGGGTCCAATGTCACGAAACCAAGAATCGTTGGAGCTAATCTCAACGACTCTAACATGATCCGGTAGCTGATTCCGCGCATTCTCCCACTAAAATCATGAACCGAACCAAACCAAAGCACATAATGAGAAACAAATTCTCAGAACGTAATAGGCAAATTCTAATATGGGACCATTGACCAATACTTGAAAATGTTCAAAACTCCAATGACAACAAATGTCGTCTCTCAGAAATAGAGGTCTAATCATATTTACGATAAATATGTAACTCTCAATCAACAAGTCACCATCGTTATAATTTCTGATTTATAAGTATTTGACCTCTTACAAAGAAGGTCCACCATTTATAACAATTAAAATGGCAACAAGTTTAACCAACCTGAGCAGAACTAGCACAAACGGTTACTTTCTCAAATCTGGAGATTGCAGCCGCCACTTTGGCAAACACAAGTTGAGCATGAACGGCACCGTCACGCCAATTATCAGCGCGTTCCTGTCACGCAATAACATGAAACTAAATAAACATAACAGAACAAGAGAAGAAGCATGGAGTATGTGCGAAGTAAATAAAAATACTTACAGGCCAACCAATCCAACACTGTGAGTGAGGTTCCCATTCTGCAGGCATGTGAAAGCCATGAAAAGTAGGTGTATTTTCTAGATGCATCATGCAATATTCTCACTCTCTGATTTTGCTCTGTTCTTCACAAACGTTTCTGTTTGATTGAGGGAAAATAACGAAGATGGTGTAAATAAATAAATAAATAAACAAACATGTAATATGCATGGGAATTTAATTTTTAGAAAATAAAATTACATTACTGAATGAATGATTATGGTCGACGGCGACAACAAAAGGATTTTAGGTTCTGTCTCGCTCTCGCGTCCTTCTTTTACTCATCTGTTTTGATTTTTCTTCGCCAGTTAAAATAATACATGTCCTTGACCAAAAATAAATAAATAAAGCTTGTCCACGTGGCGTGATCTAAGTGGACTGACTTATCTATCTAACGGTGGAAGAAAAGCGAAAGGCATTAAAGTGAGTTAGTTCCCGCGTCGCGTGAACGTTAGAGATTCCATGTCCCTTGAATTATGAGGGGTCCCCTGTACTTGCCTACTTGCTCTTCCTAGATTCGATTCTAGATTCTACGTTCATGTGGTTGTGGACGACGGTCTACTTTCACGTTCCCTTCAAAATAATCATTAAATAAACAAAGGAATCTTGTAAAAAAAAATAATAAACCATTAAATTGGTCTATCTTATTTTAAGTCATTCTCAAATTAAATTGGTCCCCTGTACTTGCCTAACTACATTGCAGAACAAAGTGGATGCTCAGCCATTTCCAACTCTTCACTAATTTATGTACTTGCATGCTTTACTTGCTTTTCAAATTATATTCTTTACTTTTTTTGTTGATACCGGAAAGACGACGAATCTTTCGAATAACAAGCTTTTTTTTTCCTAACAAAAGAGAATGGCAAGTTCTAATGTGGACCTAGGTGGTCCAAGCCTAACTAGTATTTGTAAGGGGTAATATCTCATCCATCCATATTATATTTCGGGTAAGATCAACATTTCCGCTCGAGATATTCAATTGTTTAATAATTGAATGACAATGATATTTAGAAGGGAGTTCACGGAATTTTCTAATGTAACTTGTGACACGATCCGTGTCAATTTGACAAAAACAAAACAAACAAGGTTTAGTTAAAGTTTTCATCATTTTTGCTCACGTGGTTTTGATCATTTCTACTTATAAAATTAGATCTCATTTTAAAATTATTATGCTTTTGTCCCTCCATTGTAATTTTGAACTTAAAAATGATGAAATAAAGTTGAAACTGAAAGTTTTTATTTGATTTTTTAATTGGTGATCACTTAACATCATCACGTTTTAAAATATGTTAAATCATCGTACTTAAGTACAAAAATCTCACAAGTGAATGAAAATAGGAGAATTAAAATTGTAATTAAGCCAACAAACAATTATATTTGTTGCTTTCATTGTTTTTTTTAAAATCGACATCTATCAATTCATCTCTTATTTGTGATAACAAAGAAGAACGTGAGTTTCTACTTCTATAGGGTATATCACAATCATTATTGCTATTTTGAACAATTTTTAAAATAGATCACCTTTTTTTTTTTTTTGAAGAAACTAAACTAACCCCCTCAAATTGACACCAGAGAGAATCGAACCTGAAACCTTGAGGAGGAGCACATTCCTAGGTCCCAAGCCAATACCACTCAAATAGATCACCTATTAATGTGGGTCTTCAGTAGAATTTGTCTCTTTAGAATAGTGAGATTAAATTTGCACCTAATCAATTTGATTTATTTTTAGGAGAAAAAGTAATTGATTAAGAAAATAATCAAGGTTCAAATCTCATAATTTACTAACATGTAGTGTCATGTATCAAATAATTAAGATTATCCCTAATATTGAGAGCCTATGAGAAACCAAGATAATAACAAGTAAAATACTCCCATCTCCACTAAAAGATTCTTAAATCACATTATTTTCCTTCTCTCATGTTAAAATATATAGTTCTTCCATCTACTTGATCCTTATCGTTTTCTTCATGATGACTAGTCCTCTCGCTCACCATCTTGTTATCGTGTCAAAGCACGAAGACCTCTCACCAAACATTTAAGGAGAAGATGGTTTCTCCCGAGTCTACCTCATAGGTAAGTTGTTTGTCTAATTAAAGTATGCTTTGAGGTTAACATGCATCATCAATCAACTAACAACATCTATGTTTTGATATTCCTTGCAAGTTAAAAGATTTAAAAAAAAAAAAACAAAAAACCATAACATCGTCCTTCCAGGCCTAAACAACTTCCCAAGAGCAATCTGCACATCCTTCTTCTTACCCACCCATTTCTTCAAGGTTGATCTAGCCCCAATGGTCTTCCGATCGGGCCAAGATGATTTAGATCAAGCTGATGTTACAACAAGACATATAGCATCAATGTTCTCCCAATCGACCTAAGAGGAATTGGATCCCGCTGATGCAACGTTACAACAAGACATCCTCACTGAGATAAAGAAAGTGATTGCCATTCATAAACTGATGTCTCAATTGGGGGACGCTACTTACGTTCCTCGTACTCAACAACAAAAATCTACATTTTTATAACCCTCTCATTAAGTGACATGTCAAGACTATTTTAACACTAATTTAGACGGGTCTTACTAACGAGTAGCTGAAGAATGGTTAAAAAGTACAAAAGTAAACTTTATCTTGAAAATATTACTGTTTTGCAACTTAAACGATTGAAAATGTAATGATTACATATTTTTGTATAAAAATTTGCCTTATTTGTCTTTTTAAAGAATATGCTTAATAGTATTTTTGGCCTCTTAAGTATTAGTAGATTGTAATTTATTTTGTTAGGAGTCAAAATCGCAACTTTCTAATACTTCAAAAGTATTAGAAAGTTGCGATTTTGACTCCTAACAAAATAAATTACAATCTACCCCCTAAGTACTGCCCATTTTGCAGTTTTGATCCCAGACCAATTCAACGCTGACGTGTACGCCACATATGTAATTTTTTTAATTTTTTTTTTAATAAAATAAAATAAAAATTACACACGTGGCGTCCACGTCAGCATTGACTTGGTCAAAATTGTCATGGAGCCAAAAACTGCAAAAGAGGCAATACTTAAGGTGCTTGATTGTATTTTACTTTGTTAAGGGGCTAAAATCGCAATTTCGTAATATATAGAGGACCAAAACTGGTATTAAACCTAAAGAATATTCTATGAGCTTCTGAACATTCTTCTTTTAAATTATATTTTTAATGGCCATGGATGTTTGATAACGTTTCACAAAGTCAATGACCAATGACCATCTAACTCGTTGGTTTCCTAAAAAAAATAATCTATACGTGCCAAATTTTGTGCATGATGAACTACATTGCAGTCAAAAGTAAAACAGTAGGAAAAATTCCATTTCAACTACTTTTCAAGTCATCGTAAACAAAAAAGTCATAGTAAAACAAATGATACAAGACCAGTTATGACCGACTCGTGTGTGCGTGACACATTTTGTAGTTATTATCCTATTCTATAGCAGCCATACAAAACACAAGTCATCATAGTACACAAACATCTTTGGTTGTTTACTAATGGCACAAGACACTGTGATTGTATCTTCTGGTGCTGAATCACCTCAACGTCGTCAAGGTTTACTTCGAGATCAAGTTCAAATAGTTAAAAGAAAAGATGGTTCTGATCGCTATGAGATTGTTCCAATTCAAGATTCTTTATCATTTGAGAAAGGATTCTTCATTGTTATTCGTGCATGTCAGTTGTTGGCTCAAAACAATGATGGAATTATTTTGGTAGGAGTTGCTGGTCCTTCTGGAGCTGGCAAAACTGTTTTTACTGATAAGGTTTTCAGTTTTATGCCGAGTATTGCTGTTATTACTATGGATAATTATAATGATTCTAGTCGAATCATTGATGGAAACTTTGATGGTAACATTTTTTTCTATACAATTATTGTTTATTTATTTATTTAGTGAATTTCAAAGTTTTATTGATCTTATTTGTTTCATGATCTTTCTTGTTGCAAAGTTTATTTTTTACTATATTTGGATAATCAACTTAATTAAGTGCTTAATAATTTCATAAGCTATTATGAAGAGCTTATGGAAATAAGCTGAAAACAGCTCATGCATATGTCATGAATTGTTTCCACAAGCTTTCTGAAACAGTCTTACAAGGGTTTATGTTAGTAAATAAACTCAAACAAGTCAATTCAAACATGCCCGTAATCTATTTTTATTGTTAGTCATGAGTATATGGCTTTGACCTCGTATTATCCAAAGTCTGTGAATGATATCTGGGAAATTGTCATGCCTATGATGTTCAAAGAACGTAGACACGACATAAGTTTCTATGATTTGTATGGCTGCATAGTTACTTTAAGGACGTGATTTTAGATTTATTAGTTTTGTTATATACTTGCTTTCTTGATTTTCGCTGGATCAATCTCAAGCTTTCTTTTAAGTGGCAGCTAATTATAGCATTTTTATGTATTAGATAGCATCCATGTTATCTGTGGCCAGTGGTAGAACTTATGTCAAGATTTTTTGTTTTTGGGGTGAGATTTGTGAAATGTGGATGAGAAGTTAGGATGATAGTGGCCCTCCCACTTTCTTGGCACAGAGTAGACTACAAGGCTTGCAATCCATTATATACTCGACAATTATTGCAATTCAGACATATATAAGTGAGTTACAAATTAGTTAACTTTGGTTTGAACAAACAACATTAATAAGTGATGATTAGACAACCATACATGCATAGAAAATTTGAAGTGGAGGAAAACTATTGAATGAGAGAAGACAACCGTTAAAAATACCGACAAATTGTCTGTCTGTGTGCGACAGCAAGTGACAATATTATATGCTAAGCGAATTTCAAAGTAGAATAAAATCATAAGTGATACAAGATAACCATTAAAAGTATCGACAAGTCGTGCATAGCATGTTTGTCACCTATTGCTTATAATTTTATTTTATTTTACTCATTTCATTTATTGGAAATGCTTTGACCTATTTATCATCTTAGTCAATAATCAAGAAATAGGAAGGGATGTTATGCAAACCAGAGTTCTAATGTCATCATTATTTGAAACAGACCCTCGATTGACGGATTATGATACCTTGCTAAAAAATATACAGGATCTTAAATCAGGGAAGCCTGCTCAGGTTCCAATATATGATTTCAAGTCCAGTTCTCGCATCGGTTACAGGTTGTGTACCTCTCGACTTCACCTTTTAAGAATATGCATAAGTTTCTTTTATAGCCGTGCCATTTAGGTTTTCTCTCACCAATTAGGTAAACCTGAAAAGTAGAACAAAAAGGCAAATAGAATTTAACCATGCCATCTATTATCAAGTTAATGTATCTAAAATTCTTTAGGTGTGGAATTGGGAAGTCCTTGAAGTTTCGGCTTATATGGAATCTCTGAATTGTGTTTGGATTATTTATGTATAAATTATTCAATAATCTATTATGCTTTTGCTTTTGGATATCCAAACTGAAAAGTGAATTTATTAATGACTTTTAGAGGTACATGTTATATGCAAAATGCCCTAAACATTTTTTTAGCAAAGTTTGTTATTTTGTATGGTTCACAAACGCATGTATAATGTCATGCAGCAACCTTTTGTAGTATGCTTCGTTGCTCTCTGTCTCTGCATTCACCTTCCAACATTTATAGTCTCTGAGATGCAGAAACACACAGCACATACACGCACATGAGTGTCTATTGTGTCGCATAGGACGTGTAAATTTGGACACATAAGCTTTAACAAATAGCATCATATATATTATTCCCAACCAAGATGATATTGCATTTATAGTTATTTTGTTGATTTCTATTGTACTATTTACCGCACAGGACTATTGAAGTCCCTAGCTCCCGTATCGTAATCATTGAAGGCATCTATGCCTTAAGTGAAAAATTACGACCATTGCTTGATCTTCGTGTTTCTGTCACTGGTGGAGTTCATTTTGACCTTGTCAAGCGTGTTTTGCGGGACATTCAACGAGCTGGTCAAGAGCCTGAAGAAATAATTCATCAAATCTCTGAAACGGTTTCTCTCTGATTCCATGTTAGATTTTGTTTTTCCTTTAGGAATTTGGGAAATGCAAATCTTTAAGGCTAAGAGTTATCTTCTATAATTCTTCGATAATATTTTGTTTCCTTTTGTAGGTATACCCCATGTACAAAGCTTTTATAGAGCCAGATCTCCAAACAGCGCATATAAAAATTATTAACAAGTTTAATCCATTCACTGGATTCCAGAATCCCACCTACATACTGAAGGTAACCATGTGCTCTATATTATCACATAGTAATTTTCTATATTTTCAAGTATCTTCTTGATGATACATTACTTCGATTGTTTCTACTGTTTTAGTCGGCAAAGGTTGTGACGGTGGATCAAATCAAGGCAGTTATTGCTGCAGAGCATACTGAAACAAAAGAGGAAACATATGACATATATCTTCTTCCCCCTGGAGAAGACCCTGAAGCATGTCAATCATATTTGAGAATGAGAAACCGGGATGGAAAGTACAATCTTATGTTTGAGGTTAGGTCATTGAAAACACACTTGTCTGAGTTGGTGATATGATATGTATTTATTTTATGCCAATGATTCACTCATAATAGTGCTCTTGTCCTTCTGCTGTGAGATAAAAAATGGTCCTATCTTTTCGAGCAAGCAGTTTTCTATTCTGTTTCTTTCTTTTGATCAATCTCTATGGTTTTGTCTGTATGCATATGTTCTGGTAAAAGGCCGGTTAAAAGAAGTGTGAAGTTTGGTCAAAAAAGTTTGACAAAATTTGAACACTTGTGCTTTACAATGGAGGATACTATTGAAATTGCAGCTTAGAAAATAAGGTCTTTGCAGATCGTATCATTAGCTAGCCTACCTTCACATGTCTGAGATTTGCAGAAAGTTTGCACTTACGGCAAAATTACTGGAAAATCCCTATATTGATTTGTTGTTTTCAGGAATGGGTTACGGATAGTCCATTTATTATATCACCTCGAATTACTTTTGAGGTCAGTGTACGTCTGCTTGGAGGGCTGATGGCCTTGGGGTATACAATTGCAGCAATCCTGAAAAGAAGCAGCCATGTCTTTCACAGTGATAAAGTGTCCATAAAAACTGACTGGCTAGAACAGCTTAATCGCCAATATGTCCAGGTATAACAGCATATTGTTTGTATCTCCCCCTTACTTTTTTCTATGCTTAATCGCCAATATTGTCTGGCATAAAAAAAATCCAATACCAGCTAGACCCTCACAACCCGCTCTTTTCCCTCAATTCTTTTGCTGAGTGTTGTCTTCCATTCATATATGTTATTATTAACTTGTAACCTACTATCTACTCCATTTATGGGGGTAAGCTCACTTCTTGACCCACCTAAGATCCTATGTTAACAGTAATCTGTGTTGACCCACCCGGTTAATTCACACATTCTAAGAACATTTCTCTCAGTTTTAATGTTTTATTGACTTTCAATGTTGTCTATGTTATGTCTTTGATGGGGAGAGGTGGTTATTCAATCATTTACTTCGTAATTGCAGCTGAGTTTCAAACAATCAATGCTTATGAAATACATGTGGTACAAAGAGTGTCGGTCTAACATATTTGTTGATAATGTATCTTATTGGTTTACCAAAACAGTAAAGTACCATGCTACTAGTACAATATCTTATTCTAGAAAATACTGTATACATTATACAACTCGACTGTATTTAGAATATACTAACTATCATATATATTTCTTTTAACAGTTTCTGTGGTAGATTTGCAGTTTTTTATATATATTAATTTACTGTTAACATATAAAGGTTTCGAAAATATGATTTCTTTTGTTCTGGATTTCGTTTGTTAACATGTCCTTTCCTCGGGAGAAATCCCTGTATATATTCCAAGTGTGTATTAGATCTTATTGTCGTAATAAACTAAATACATGTTCATGTTGTTTTGAAGGTGCAAGGGAAAGATAGAAACTATATTAAATTTGTAGCGGAGAAACTGGGTTTGGATGGTTCCTATGTTCCTCGCACTTACATTGAACAAATTCAGCTAGAAAAGCTTGTAAATGATGTGATGGTATGAATACTTACCCTTTGCTTGCGTTTTGCATATTTTTGTACACCAAATCACTGATCTAGTCAAACCTCAGACACTGCCAGATGATCTGAAGACAAAACTCAGCATAGAGGATGATTCGGTTTCAAGCCCCAAAGAAGCACTTTCCAGAGCTTCTGCAGATAGGAGAATGAAGTATCTTAATCGGTACATACTAATTTTCTTCACATATTTAACTGGCCTTATAAAGAATGTTGGCATGTCTTCTACTTGCTTTTTCATGTTTGGGATAAGATTTTCTTAATCTGATTGAAATGAAAATGTGTTGAAAAAAGGTCCTCCTGATGTTTTTCTCATGTTGGTCTTCTGCAGTGGTGTTACACAGTCGTATTCAAATCGAAGGGACAAGATTCTACCTAATTTGACTAAACTTGCAATAAATAACAGAAGTTTTAACGGGAGAGCTCTAGAATCACCTGCTCCGATTGCCAACCAAGTAAGATATATCTGCTATAAGAAGTCATACAATGACAATCATTTTGGCCATTTCATTCATTGATGTATTACCCGCTATTCTTATTACCTGCTGAATCAGTAGTAGGCAGAAACATTGAAAGAATAATGGGATGCAATTGCACTGCATATTGGCAATAAACTTAGACAAGAGCAAGTTTATATTTAACTTTGTTGTGGAAATTATATTTATGCATTATTTTGGCTTAGAGAAAGTGTCTTTGTTTCTGACTAGAGGTTTTATTTTCTGTTTATTTTTCTACTCATCTGAATGATTCATCTACTGATATTTGTTTTTAAGCTGTCAGGGAGTTATCATTCAACTTTCTGATCAGATTTCCACACTAAATGAAAGAATGGATGAGTTCACCTCTCGTATTGAAGAGCTGAATTCAAAATTCGACGTTAAAAAAGTTTCAGCCAGTCAACAAAACTTGACTTTACAGGCTGACCCCTGCAATGGCTCTGGCCCCACTTCTCTTTTTGTTACTGGATTAAGCAATGGCTCATTGACTGGATCAATGCTTACTAATTCTACATCATCCTCTCATCTGGTTAGAGAGTCTCCCCTAATGGAAGAGGTAGGCGATATATCCTCTCATTTTGAATTCACATGACATTAAGTGTGGTATTGCGTTAAAGCACATATATGGAATTTCTTTGATCATGACATACTGTACCTGCCCGCTCCCTTGATATAGGTATTACTTGTTGCCCGAGGACAACGTCAAATCATGCATCAACTAGACACTCTGAGCAATCTTATGCAAGAATATTTCGGAGAAAGATCCCGTGTGGGAAGGACAGACCAGGCAGGCGGAATGCGTGAAGTTGAATCCGTTGCCATCCCTCTGGTTCTGACTTTGGCCATTGGTGCTGTTGGTGTGTTCTTGTTCAAGGGATTGACATCCAACAAATAATGGGCGTCTGTTTTGTTTCTTGTGATCACCATTTATGAGAGATTCCTCATCAGTATAGCTAAAAGGTTTCTATAAACAATTACCATTCTGCTTAACATGTAGTAGTGGACCCCCTTAGGCAGCCGATGGTCTATATTTACATTTACACAAGATGTAACATACAATTAACAAGTGTTCGTCCAAAAATAAAAGTAACTGTAAATGTTAACGAGCTAATACCTTATATATAAGCTTTTATATCTTTGTGCTTGCAAAATAATCCATCTACATGATGGAATACTCACATATCTCTAGGGAAATGCTTAACACCGTGAAAAACTCGCGAGAAGTTCACAAACGCAACTAAGCGCTACACAAATGAAAGTCCAACTTCAATTATACCCTACTGCCCCCGTTTTTTCCCGGCTAATATGAGATTTGATTGGGTCGATGACAATTAGTTAGGTGTTTGCCATAAAAAGTGTATATAAATAGGATTGACAGTAGTTGCTGGTTTATTTTATTAAATCCATCCAAGCCAAACTATTGTAAAAAAAAGAAAGGAAGTAAAAGTGAAAATATCAAATATTTGTACGTCTATTAATAATATGTTTTTAAGACTTATATAACACTCAACATAGTTTCCTGATAATGGTTTTATTGTCTTGCCTCCCTTTAAAAACAAAAAAAAAAAGTTTTATCGTCCTGCCTCAGAAGTACACATGTACAAAACATAAAATTATAGTTTTTCTTTTGACAACATAAAATTATAGTTATCGTCATCAGAATTTTAGAATTTTACAAATAATTAACAATTGTACATTTTAGTTTCTAATTTCATAACCTTTTTGAACTCAATAGTCGAATCAAACAAAATGGATTTGTGAAAGGGTAGTGTTATAGTTGTTGAATTTTCAACTTATAGGACGGATTTGTGATGTTAGATACGAAAAACTTGTGCTATTCTACCCACATTATTGCTCAGACACAAACGAAGCAGAGGAATGATCAAAAGATAAGCAAGCAACACCCTTTATAATAAGGAAATAGAAAGATCATTATCCATAGATCAAAATGATTGCAAGTTACATTGCCAATATGTTAATCCATTGTAGCCAACAACAGTACAAATACATTTGCGTTTGTTTCAAAAAAGTGTAGACTGAAGCTCTCTACACTCTGATGCAACTTGATCATACTCTGACTTTAATTTCTCTTGTACCTCTTGAGATAGTTCCCCCTTTGAAGGCTTGGTCATCACTAAAACACAACAAGTAGGCCTCTTTGTTGCTCCAGCAGTTGCAAGGTCCTGGACAAATATCTCAATAATTTAATATATGAACTTTCAAGTACTAGAGTAATTGGAGATTCTCAATATATATGAACACCAAATGATGGCATAGCAAGTTTTTTTGAAAAATAAAAATTTCATCCATGTTTCTTATTACCATATTTAAAACAAAACTGAAAATATCACATGTTGAATTGTTGATATATTGTGTAGGTAAGAGAAGCAAAAAATTATCCTTTCTTTCTCGATAAACTGTGCAATGACTATTGTATTCATATTATACAGGTCTATGAGCTGGATTATAGTTGAAAGACGCGTCTATAAAAAAATTAAAATAGCTGAAAGATGTTTCTTGAAGTATGATATACTCTAAATGATTCAATCAGTATGGAAAATCCAGTTAACACTATTTGTGTTATGAATGCCGGCTGATTAAATAAAGAAAAGCACTCAAGTTACAAAACAAGGTGCAACATAATCAATGAGGAAAAAGCCTCAACTTTTAGTTATTTATGACATAAAATTAACCTCAGGCTATATGTGTAAGAAAATATATGACAACAAATTTTCCTTATTCTAAAGAGAGATGAGGGAAACAGGCGGTCAATAGTATTAACTAAACGATAAAAAGCATCAAGATTCAGCGCAAAGTTGTTGCTTACTTCTTTAGATGAGACATATACATATGGAATGTCCTTATCCTCGCATAAAATCGGAACATGAGTGATGACATCAATAGGCGATATGTTCCCAGCTATAATACACACTCTGCATTGAGAAGAAGGCAAAAAAAAATAAGGGTACACATTTATTTTCCACAATTAAAACATAAAAAATGGGAATTCACGTACACCTTGAGAGTAACCATTTCGTCAAGGAAGATAAATGATAGTAAGATAGTTTGAATTAATTAATTATTTCAAATGCCCTATGTGAACAATCTAATTTTAGCTTAATACTTACCCTTTTTGACCTCGCCTTATACTTTTAACCACCTCCTTAACTCCTCTCTTTATGCACTTGTTTTCAGCAGCTGAAAAGAACACACATAGATACACATGGATTAGTATAGTCACATAAGACAAATATTTATGCAATCCAAACCAACAAAACATTGCAAGCAAAAAAAAGTTAAAATCACAGAATCAATAAATTAACAGCAACAGGAAATAAAAATAGCTTGCAATGTTTGTGAGACAGTTTTAAAGAATTTAAAAAACCAGCTTATGACAGTTTTCATAAGCTTTTTTCAGCTTATTTCATAAATTCTCCGGAATAGCTTATTAAAACAAGCTAGACATATAAACGTTATTTATTCTTTCGCTATTAAAATAGCTTATAATCTTGTATATAAGCGCTCATCATGGTAATTGTGATAAGAGCTTGACTTATAAGCTACAAATAAGTTGTTTATCCAAACAGAACCTTAATTTTATAACACGTACAGTTTTGAAGTTCATAATCTAATTACATAACATACAGAAGAAACTCATTTCATTATACATGCTCAGTTTTGAAATAAAAGAAAAGTTGTCAGTTTTCTTACTAACTCGAAATCCCCAGAAACAGTATAATGCTTAGAAGCCACAAATTAACGATTTTCATTTATTCAACAAGCTATATAGATAAATACCTCTTTTAACAAGCTTGAGTGTTTTCTTGGAAAGCTTCTTCCCAGCAAGAGGTTTTGCAATGGGGGCTAGAGCCTGCATCTTCTTCCTCTCCTTCTCCCTCTGCACCGATTTCTCACCTTCACTGTCGCTTCCCATTTCTCTCTCTGTGTTCTCGTTGAAAGATTTGGGAATTAGGGTTTTACGGTCTCTCAAGTCTCAAGCTTGGGTTTTAATTAGGGTTTCTAGACACGTGACTCATTTTTCTTGGGCCAATCCGGGTAGTCCGGCCCATCTTTATTGGGCTTATTATTTTTTTCTGTGAAATTGCTTCTTACGTGCCCTATATTTTACTTACTTTATCTTGATCGATTCTAGATGTATACTGTTTTAGTGCGTGTTTGGTTTCAAATTTTCTATCCTAGACTCATGTTTTTCACGGTTTCCAAAGTATTTTTGTCGTCATTTCGAGAAGCTTCAAATGGTTGCTTATGCGTTAACGTGAAAAGTTGTTGTGATTTGATTCCACGTGAAGCTTTATCAAACACATACTTAGAATAATCTTTAAACTTTGTTTCGTTTGAGAGAAATAGAGGAGATAGAGATATTTTTGTCTCTTATGCCATTGAATTTTAAAAATATGAGTTGCTTATTTTTGTCTCTAACTCAAGGAAATTTTCCTGTTTTTAAAAATAATAGCATATGTTTCACTTATATTTTTCTTATACCAAACAATATATTAAATCTATTATATTTCTTACTTCTTTTTCTCTTCTCACACACTCTCTCTTCCGACTTGTCTACTTCTCCCTTCCAAACCAAACTAGTGGATTTAGAGAGGGACGAAGAGATTATCCGTAAGATATATAGGTGGGGAATAAACTCTAGGATTGATTAAATAAATGACATAAATATCCAAAATTTCTTGAAGTTTTTTTTTGATAGAAGAATCACATTTTTTAGTCTCTGTAACATTTTCTTTAATATTTTTAGAGACAAAAAATGTTGACGAAAAATTTCACAAGACTAAAAACGCTGACAATTTTTTTTATAAGAATAAAAAAATGAGATTTTTTTTATAGTTATTGAAAACCAAATTCTAAAAATCTACAGAAATTTGTTGTTGACACATTTGGTTTGACTGAGAAACACATGTAAAAGACGAGAATGTCCCTCGGTAATAAAACCGACTACAGTTAACTACCGAGGAAAACCTCGGCAGTTAACAACCGAGAAAAACCTCGGCACTTAACTACCAGAAGTCCAGAAATGGCAGAAGCAGCACTTGCTTCTGGACCTGTAATGTGTTTTAAAACACATAACACAAACTTATTCCAATATTTTCACATCAACAACAATTATAAATTATCAATATTTGATTCAAGTAAAAATGCACCACAAGAGCAAATTACCAAGATAAAATCAAATGTACCAACATCAGTTAAGATGCAAAATGTCAACCAAATACGAACAAAAGTCAACAAACTTTGAAAATGAAACTAACAAAGCCTAAAACCAACAATCCATAAACAACAACTACAAGTAATCCTACTGCTGGTCTTGGTCTTGCTGATGATGTTGCTGTTGTCGCCTCCTCGGCCTCTGGCCTCGCCACCTGGCCAATATCGACGCGATCTGCTCCCTAACATGGCTCATGGCCTAAAACCATTGTTGATGGCTCATGACCTCCGCCTGGCCCATTCGCGCATCAGCGTAGGCAACAGCGCCGCTAACCACGTCATAGGTATCATGCAAGCTTCTCGCGTCGTACCGCTCCCACTGCTCTGCAGTGATTTGCTCTTCATTTGCTAGCCTCGGAAGATCTTCTGGAAGAGGTGGCAAAATCTGAGGGTGAGACACCAATAAGACATAGCCATAAGACATAGCCATCCGCCATGTTTGCTCTCCTGCCGGCTGACCCCAATCAGGCTACTTAAGCGTGTGAGTGCGGAAGTCTATGAATGCCTGCACAATTTGAGGTGGTGGCAGCTCTACAACATCCGTCAGATGTCTAGGGACGCTCTAGACGTATCTGTATTGCCTCAAAACCCTCTCAGGAAAGTGACGGTACACCCTACGAACACCGCACATAATCCAACCTTAATACCAGAAAACCTCCTCAAAACCATAGATCTCCTTGTGCTCTTCGTACGACCTACAACATACGTCATCAAACTGAATACGATCAAGTAATGAGCAATACATCACCCCCTCTTCATGACCCTTCTGTAGCTTCCACCTCGCCGCAACCAGATAGTTTTCAATATAGTCGATGTTGAGATCAACACTGAAAAAACCAAGAAAATGCGCCAAAAATCATGCATGCACAAACCAAACAAATCACATTTATAAATTTTTACACACGAAAAATATAACAAAAAAAATAATGTTAAGGTTCACATTTATAAGTTTCTTACGGTGAGCAGTGTCACGCTTCCCCCAAGAGCTCTGTCTCCAGGCAAACAAGCCTCAGCTAACTCGTCGTATAGGTATGCCAGTGTCATCCCTCCCAGTGAATAATTACGCATCCCCGCGTAGCCCTCCTCCATGGTCATCAGATAGACTAACTCGATGTGTCTGTTGCTTCTATCACCAAACAACAAGCATCCTACAAGATATAGAAGATAACACTTCACACAAAATGTCATAGCCCTCCCCATCTCCTCTTCATCCCATGGATCCTCTAGATCCGCTAATCTGTTAGCCCTATCAAGATACCTCGTAAATAACTCCTTCAGCTTCAGATAACTAATGTACCATCATACTCTGTACAACAAATTTTCTCTGCCTCCGTCTGCGACATCATCCAAGTGTCTCACCAATACCCAAGTGCCTCACCAATAGTGCACAGGCCCTATGTCTCAACATCTTCTTTGGATGACTCAACATCTGCCCTTCAATCTGAAGATGCATAAGACATGCGACATCACCCAAAGTCACAGTCATCTCCCCCAAGACCATGTGAAAACTGTTGGTCTCAGGATGTCACCTCTCGCATAATGTTATCAGCAAAGCATGAGGCACGGTGGCGTAGCCCAAGTAAACCAAATCATGTAACCCACTCTCCCTAGGTAGATCCCAAAACTATCTCTGATGCTCGTTTGGACGTCCAAGACTCGAAATCTTAGCCCCATGATTAATCGGTTGTACAACACGCAACTTACGAACCTGAAATAATAGAAAAATAAACATAGTTTAAACAATGTAAACATTTAATTAAACAAAATAAAACTTAACAAATGCAAAAATAAAAATAACAAATTTAAATTGTCGCATGTATTTTTAATTTAAGACATAACACATGTAAACCTTAAAACTTAAAAAAACACATAAAAACAATTTAAATCATAATTAAACATAAAGAAAACAATAAAAGTTGAAATAAAGAAATAATTAAACATAAAGAAAAGAATTAAACAAAAACACATATAAAAGTTGATATAACAATCAAATAAACACACACATATATATATAAAAAAAAACATTAATTTGTGTTGTATATGATAATTTAAGATAATTAAAAATGACACTTACGTTATCTGAATTATACCAAAGCGACAATGCCACATGCTTGACATAAGAGTGCAATAGAGATATATTTTCTGATCCTCCAGAAAAGGGAGGCTCCAAAGGTAACACTGTTGGGGCAGCCGTTGCAGCAAAGTCATCATCGTCTGGTCTATGTTGCTGCTCTGGTATATGATCATGGTCATACCAACCATCAGTGACATTGTGGTGTACTTGATCCTGTTAATTCAGGTACTCCACCTGGGACGGGTCAACAACCTGTGACGGGTCAACAACCTGTGACTCTTCAGGATGTGTAGCCTGAGAAGTCCCTGAACCATCCCCCCTCCGACCTCTTCCCCTCTTCGGTATATGTGTGTTTCTCCTCTCCTTCTCCTTCCGGTAGCTTTGTGTATGAGCACGCCTACCACCAATCATCTTAGATGGATCAACCGAGTCCTGCTCGATCATATCTACATAAACAATTAAAAATTTAACATCATTTCCATAACCTAATCAAACACTTTGTGTGTATCATTTCAATATAATTTAAACTAAACCTTCACATTTCAATATTATCATTTACATTTCAATATAACCTTCACATTTCAATATAAACATAAACTTCAATGTAATCATTATAATCATCATTTCAACATAAACATAAACATTCACATTTCAATAAACATAAACATAACTAAACCTAAAACCATTCAATATAATTTGTGTGCAACATTTCCATCATAACCTAAACATCATTCAATATAATTCTCATAACCTAAACTAACTAAATAATCAATAAATTGTTATTGAGACATTTTATCAAACACTTTGTGTGCAAAGTATCAAACATACTCAAAATATGTTCATTTGGCACCATTCAAAATCACATTTTTATTATACATCATTTAAACAACATAGGCAACAACTACATTCATTTATCAATACATAAACTATACATGCAATGATCAAATTGTCAATTCATTCATAATGTGGGGATGATTGGCTTGCAATTCGTGAAAATGGAATTTGGAGAGAATTTGGGAAGTTTTTGAAGAAAAGAAGGAAACTGCAAAACTGAGTTTCTGCTCCTGTTTATGTTCAGCACGCCTCGGCAGTTAACTGCAGCCGATTTTATTTTTCCTCGGCACTTAACTACCGAGGGACATTTTCGTCTTTTACATGTGTTTCTCAGCCAAACCAAATGTATCAACAACAAATTTCAAATCTACAGGGATCCTTTAGTTAAATCTTACTCCCTCTATCTCAAAATAACGATCTCTTTAACAAATTTTCTCTATCTCAAAATAACTATCATTTTAGAATATCAATACATTTATTATTATTTATCAACTATTATACCCTTATTTATTGAATTTATCAAACTTAGCTACTTAACTGACTACAATTAAGTATAATATTATAGTAAAAGATTGTAGTTTTGTCATTGAAATTAACACAATTAATCATTTTCTTAAAAATTGTGTCTAAATCCGACTATTATTTTGAGATGGAAGGAGTAAATTCTATATCTTAAGGTTGGGGATTGGGCCTTCAGTTATTGGTGGAAATGAGGAGATTTACTTTTCCCACCTAATACCCTTCTCACACGCCTTGCAAAAATTACTAAATTGCCTTTTGAAAAACCTATTATGGACAATTAACTTCTGGTTCCGGATTACATATTCCGGACTCATTCGAAGTATAAAAGGGCGTTCACCCCCCATTTTTACAGTTTCACTTTTCACTCTCTCTCTCTCTCTCCCTCCCTCTAATCCTAAAATCCAAACTGCAAAAAGGTAACTAAAATCGGTGAAATCTTGCTCAAACGGACCACATTTTAATCCTTAACAAACATCACATGGAAAGTTAGTTCGATTTTTGTATGCATGCAAGTAATTTGTTCATTTTTTTTTCTCTATTTACTGAAGCAATCCGGAATTCGTTTTCCGGACTGGGTTGTTGCACTCCGAAAAATTAATTCCGGAAACACACAATATTCGTTTTGACCATCTGTTTTGTATTGTTCTGTGATGATTGTCTTGTGTGCATGTTATAGAAGGTTCAACCTCTAATACTCAGTGCGTAAGGGAGGCAGGGCATGCTTCCCGTAGGAGAGAGCGTCTCCAACGGTTGGAGGAGGAAGTTGGTGTTCCTCCGAGGCGTCACGGTGGTAGAGAACGTCGTGCTGATGTCGAGCAACAGCCGGAGCAACAAGAGTATATGAACTTGTAGCAAGGGCAGCCTGATGTGGAGTTGCAACATATGGAGCTTGAGGAGGAGCTTCATGCTATGGACGAGGAAATGAAAGACGCCGAGCAACGACGAAGGCGAAAGAAGAAAGAGAAGGTGGTTGACCCTGAGCAACTAGATGACTATCCCGGTGGCCCATACGAGACTGTCCTACTGTGGAAGTACCATGTGAACGTGGCCAGGAAAGCGTCTTAGGGCGAGATATTTATTGATGTTAAACTCAGTTTAAGCTCACTTTATTAATGTTAATTTGTGTGAAAATGATGTTGATATTTGTGATACTGCCCGTTTATGTACTGTTAAATCTGTTTGTGAAGCCATGAGTGTAAACTAATGTTTATGTATTGTTTTTAATTATTTGCAGTGGCGTGGAAAATTAAAATGCATCAACAACGGAAAGAAGATAGAAGTGATGCATGATAAAGAAACCATCCCTATCATGGCTGCACAGTGGTGGCAGGACATATTGCATGGCACCAGCCTTAGTTGGCTTCAGGATACCAGCTACAGCCTGATTGACCATGGTCTGATTTGTGCCTTTGTGGAGAGGTGGCACGAGGAGACTTCCAACTTCCACCTTCCGTTTGGGGAGATGACAGTCACACTTGATGATGTAGCATGTTTGCTGCATCTCCCCATTGACGGCATGCTTTTGTCCCACGGGACGAGACGGTGGAATTGATGGAGACGTACTTGGGGTATAGTACGGGTGATGCTCTTAAAGAGGTCGAAAAGACCAAAGGTGCACATTGCCGATTTGGCTACTTGAAGAGGATTTTCAAGGAGCGTTTGAAGGAGCAGAGGGATTTGGAAACCGAGTATGGTGTGACTCAGGAGGTGCAGAGGTTGCGGGACCAGGCTGTCCGCATATATTTGCTATACTTGGTGGGGATCACGATCTTCACTGACAAGAGCCAGTGGGCTGTGGATGTTGTGTAGTCCTGAGGTACTTTAGAGACCTTGATCTTGTTGCTGGTTATTCATGGGGAGCTGCGGCACTAGCTCACTTGTATAGGGAGCTCAACAATGCTGCACATTGGAACTGCAGTCAGGTGGCAGGTTACCTGACTTTGTTGCAGGTATAAAATAAAAATTATGTTTTATGTTTTAAATGTAAGTGTTTATAGTTTGTATATTTACACGTGGTTGTCTTTGGTGCAGGCTCGGGTGTTTCAACACTTTCAAGGTATGGGAAGCAAAAATGTATGGGCAGGATATATAGAGAATCAGGATCCATGCACGATGCTTTTTTTACCACTGTCTGGTTTAGACACAGTGGACAACTACAGAAACCATATGGATGCGCTGGATTTGACGAGGATTGTCATGGCCCCATATGGAGACCACCATGCGGCACGCTGGTTTGAGCATGTCAACCTTTACTTTAGATGGTTGAGATACGGAGACCGCATGGTGAGATATCTGCCAGAGAGGGTGCTTCGTCAGTTTGGGAGGGTTCAGACCATACTGAGACATCCCGTTGAGAATGCACCTCCTGATGTTAATTTGGCGGAGATCACAAACCACTTTTGGTATGCACTTAATTATGCGCTGACACCTCAGCAGTTGGGAGAGCGTGCAATTCATGATGTGGAGGCAGTAGATGGATACATCGATTGATTTTATCGCCATTCCTATCCACGCATGGTTCTTCTTGACATGTCGGTACCGGTGCCGAGGCCACTGGAGCGTGAGGTCCATGATGCGCGAGCTGCTCAGGAGGATGGAGACCTTGCTTACTTACAGCTTAGTAGAAGGATGCGCAACATAAGAGACCACATCTATGCTGTGATGAGAAGTGGTCTGGTGCCGAAAGGGACTGAGGAATGACATCATTTGGAGGATGCGTTGAAAGTGGTGCATGATGGAAAAATTTACCATCGTCAGGGAGCTACTAAGGGTGGCAGGGGTGCCAGAGGTGGTGGCAGGGGTGGTGCAGAGGTGGCGGTAGTACTGGTGTAGTTATTAGGAGTTGATTTTTATTATGTTATGTTTGAACATCTTGGATAATTTTTAGTGATGTAACATTTGAATAATTTTTAATTTTATGTAATGTTGGATAATTTTTGATTATATTTGATTAATGTTATGTTTGAAAATTATGTTGTGTTGATAATTGTTACGTTATAAATTGAATTTACTGTTAGAACATATGGTAACCGACATGGTATGTCTATTTAGAAGCAAGCTAATGCACCAAAACAAAGGTTCAACGAAAACATATGACTTCTGCCTCTGTACTATGTAGTCCGGATTATATAATCCGGACAAGTTTATCACTTTCCGAATTATATAATCCAGAAACATCATACACCACCCCCTTTTGTTGACTTTCAACAGGGTGATTTACACTTTTCGGATTATATAATCCGGAAGTTATCTACAACTTTCGGATTACATAATCCGGATCCATCTATTCATAACTGGCATCATCATCCATCAGGGTGGATGAAGTGTCAAAATCCACGAATAAATCCGGAATTAATATTCCGGAATGGTTTCGGATTCTATAATCCGAACGAGGGTATTTTGGAGAAAAAATAGGGCGCGCGAGGAAAGTCATAGGGTAGGAAAAGTAAACGGCCCATATAAAAACCTAACACAAAGCTTCCGTCGGGTTTAGCCAACTTATTTCATCGCATAAGCTGTTTCCGCGTTGGAAACCACCTCAAACGCACGGCGAAGTTAAAGTTTCAGCTTCAGCTTCACACAAACGCACTTATCAGAACAACATGCCTACCGTCAGTGTAGGGCGGGACCGTCTGTTTGCGGCTCTAGGAAAAACTTACAGTAAGCTTCCATTATTCATATCAATAAATCTCAATCATAATTTTTCATGTGTAAGATTATCTCACTGGGTTTTCCTTTTTTTGAATTATGTTCAGCACAAGAGGAATTTGAAGACCTATGTTTCAGTTTTGGGATCGAGCTTGACGACGTTGTAAGTATTCTTTTAATCAGTGTTTTTTAATAGTAATAATCAACATTGTCATAATCTGATTGTGATTGTACATTAGACTACAGAAAAAGCAATTGTTAGAAAAGAAAAGCATTTGGAAGAAGAAGCTGATGAGGATGAAGAAGTTATCTACAAAATTGAAATTCCTGCTAATAGGTAACCCTATCATATCTTTTATGCTTATGCTGCAAATGTTAATAACAAAACGTGTTTATGATACTGGACATGACACGACTTGACACCAATAATTATTGAAAAATGATTTAATTGTATGCAACCACATGTCGGTGTCTAGCACTGACACGCCTTCGATCATAAGTGTTGGTGATACAGAGGTTCTCATTCATTTGTTTAATATGGTTTTATTAGCCATGTATCCAGTTTAACATTTTTTTGGTTCCCCTCTTAATTTTCTTCTTTGATATGTGATTCATACTCTTAGTTGCATTTGAAATAAGCTTTGATTGAGTACATCAATGGAGATTGACAAAAAAATTCAAACTTGATCGTTAAATTGGAATTAATGCAGCAGTGTTTCTCTGTTGTTGGAAAGTTGAAATATAAATAAATACTCATCATGTTGATTTATGTCGCACATGGTTTTCTAATAGCAATTGGAAAGTTATTTAATTATATAACCATTTGAAGCGCAGCATCATACTTTGTTATCCTTTCGAAATCATACGTAGAAAACAGTGTTGTTTTCTTTAAATTAACAAGTCTTGCTGAATTTCTCTTTACTTTTTGCTTAGATATGATCTACTTTGCCTCGAAGGATTGGCTCAAGCCCTCCGAGTTTTCTGTGGGTTCCAGGAAATCCCTACTTACAAATTGTCTGACATTAACAAGGATGCAATGCTTAAAATGCATGTGAAGCCAGAGGTGGGTGTGCTATACATACACAATTTTTCAGTACGAGCCTTTGCTAAGTGGATAATTAATTGTTTTTTTCTTCTCATTGCAGACATCTCTGATTCGTCCACATATTGTTTGTGCCGTACTAAGAGGTTTAACTTTTGATAAAGCGAGATACAACAGCTTCATTGACCTCCAGGACAAATTGCACCAAAATATTTGTAGGTAATGTGATTTGAATTGCTGCCTATTTTATTTTGAGCTGCACACTACCTGTTTCTCAAATCAATGATGCACGTGCTCTTATCTATTTACTTAGATATTCTATAGTTATCTTTTGTCAGTTGTACTGCTGTAACAGACTTCATCAAAGGATAATTTTGTAGTGTTACTGCAGTTGTAACTTGTAAGTTTCTGTGGAATGAATAGCTTGCAAAACAAGCTGTTGTAGCTGTGTACAATACATAGTTTAGCAGACTTCATATGTTTTGTTTATTTTCTGTATCACAAATCTATCTCTAAATTTTGTTTCTACCTTTCTGTCTCGCATTCTCTCTGGATTTCTTCAAACCAGAATAGCCTTGTGAGTTTGAATGCTGTCACGTGTGCCCCTTTTTTTTTATCTTCTCCTGATTGAGCTCTTGACATCGTACATGATTTTTTAGAACATAAACAGTTACCCCCCGTACTCCGAGTTCAGATTTGTTTATATTGTATATTATTTCATTATTCTTTTCGTAATCTCTTGCAACTTTATTTTTTTATGGAAAAATTGGAAACCTCTTTTTGTCGGTCGGTGGCTTTTGGATTCTTTTTATTTCCAATTTATGCAGTTTTCTTTCCAAATTAGGTTCCCTTTTTATTCAGCAATTTTTTTTATGTCGTTTATGTAATCCAATATCACCGCACTTTAAGAATGAATTTTCAATTAATTTCTTTTCAATCTTTTTCAGGCGAAGAACCCTTGTTGCCATTGGCACTCATGATCTGGATAAACTGGAGGGTCCTTTTACCTATGAGGTTTATTTCTTTCAAACTCTACAGCATGAAAGTTATATGCATTGTGGATAGAAAACTGATCAAATTTAAGATTTTGATAGACAATAATGTACTGTGTACTGCTGCTTGATTTAGTATAGACCTAAGCCCTGTATATAAATTTTCATGGCAGTTTAACCTAGAGAGATCTCAATAATCAATTGCCATTTTATTACTGATTTGATTATATCTGGTTCTCTAGGTCATCAGCATATTGATTTTTCTCTTGTTTTTCTTTCAGGCTTTACCACCTTCGAGTATTAACTTTACGCCACTAAAACAGGTAACTTTTATTCAGATCATTCAGTTTCTATGAAAGAATATGTTTGAAATCACATATTACTATAGCATCCTTTGATGCAAAAGCACATGTTTTGACTTATACTCCATTGTGTAATACTCAAAAGATAAAAATATTTATTGGTCTATGAATTTATTAATCAAGCTGCAAATCAAATTTTTAATGATTTTCCTCCCTCTGTTCTTTGGCATGGCAGGAAAGGAGCTTCAGGGCTGATGAGCTCATGGAGTTCTACAAAGTGAGTTTTTGAATATTGTTTCGTTGCATTATATTTTTATAAGTTGTTATGAACCTAGCACGAGTAGGCTTATGAGTCATTTAAGTCCGCCCAACAAGGTTTTCATTTATTCTATTTTTCTGTTTGAACATGCTTCCTTTGAGATGTTTCTGAATACGTTTTTGATTAAATTTTGACAGTCAGATTTGAAACTGAAGAAATTCTTGCATATAATTGAGGACTCTCCCGTTTATCCTGTTATATATGATAGCAAGAGGTATTATATTGTAATTGTATATCCTCATATTTAAATTTGCAAAACTTTGAAATCTTTTAGCTCTCATCTTGGTAATACTATCACAGCTTTGTTTGTATATATGCATATTATAATTATCATTGGTATTATCATTTTAACGTATGGATGGGAATGCATGCTAATTTACATTACACTAAACAAATAGTTAAACTGAGGATGGATGTTACAAAAAAAAAGGGTGTGAAAATGCTCTTTATGATTCTATTTTACTGTGTTAAAAAATAATCAGGATGTATGACACAATATAATGGAAAGATTTCTGGTATTGTAATTAAGATAATTTTATTTTCAAACATGTTCAATTTTTTTAATTTCTGATAAAAAAATATTATGCCAATGATTCTAAAATTCTATATACTTAACTTTTAAATATTTTTCAGAACAAATTAACTTTAATCGAAGTATTTAAGTTCCTAAAACCAGAGCATCCTATTGCTGTTGGTCACATGTTTTTATTTTATATTTTAGTTTTGGTCTTGCTTGTCATGGTGTTGACTCAAATCTGTCTATTGTCTAAAAGGCCCAGGGTACTGTCTGTTTTTGGTTGTACTTTTTGTTGATGTGTACGGGGGGTTGATTTCACGCTTTGAGATTTTTCATTGAAAATTCATAGGTGATTGGGTTACTTGTATCAGTATGAAAGCAGATGCTTCAATACTTGTATACAACTTCATGGATTTACCTTTAATATGAAGCCTTGCTTGCACAGTTAGTGCCTTAGGATTGGACCAATTTGTCTCATTTGTTTTAAAGTTTTAGTTAGTGGGAATCCTCGTCTTCCACTAGTTTTATTATTTCTCCTCTTTCAAATAAAATGTCTCTATCACAAGACACCCTATCTGTTGAAATTCTAATTCATAAACTTTGAAATATTACATATTTAAAGCATATAATATACTCTTTGTATGTTTTGTAAAGGCATAATAAATTTCTTCAACGAAAAAGTGAAGTGCTTATAGCTCCTACTTTATTTTCTGTTAATTGCACTTTCTTCCAAACAGATAATTTTGGCACTTGGTCTTTAATTTTCACTAATGTTGCTTCGCATATGCTGTTGTTGAAGTCAGTTATTGATTTGCTATGATTTTTTGACAGAACTGTTTTATCTTTACCCCCAATTATCAATGGTGCACATTCGGCCATCACTCTGGAGACAAAGAACGTATTTATTGAATGCACCGCTACTGATCTGACAAAGGCGAAGATTGTTTTAAATACAATGGTATAGCAGTGAATTTTGCTGACTTTTTTGTCTGCATTTTCATGGTGTTGCAATATTTTGGATTACGACAAACTATTCTTTGTTTTCTTAGGTAACAGCCTTCGCGGAATATTGTACAAATAAGTTTGTCATTGAACCAGTTGAAGTGATTTCTTCTGATGGAAAATCTCACATATACCCTGATTTATCTGTCTACAATATGGAAGTTTCTCTATCTTACATTACTGGATTGATTGGAGTATCATTGGAGGCAGAAGAGGTAATTATTTCCAATTTCTTGCTAATGCAAAATTTAAGGAGAAATGTGTTCCTGAATATAGACTGGTTATAAGCTTTCTATCAGCATTAATTAGGCTCGAGGCATCACTTGATATTTTCCTTTATAAATTATTTTTTACAATAGTCAATTATACTTATTGTACTTAATTTTATATTTTGAAGTAATTGTTGGATAATCGCTGATATCCTTATTAGCGAGTATTAATTTTTTTTTGGGATTTGCACACAGTAGCGTGTGTATCACTTTCTTTATCCGATTAATCTTTCTTCATTTCATATTATACCGTCATTATTATTATTTTTTTTAAAATAGTTTTCTGCTGCTGTTCTTTCCAGATTTTAATTTACAGCTTGATTAATTTTTTTTTTTTAAAGATTTGTAAATATTACAAGGTCACTATGTTTTTTTTATTTTTTTTACTTCTATGGTTGAGTTCTTCAGATGTTCCTTTCATGTTTACCATAAGTTATATTTTGTTAGACTTTTTACAGTGCAATGTCTCTAATGTAAGATTCAATGCTTATGTTTTCTGATAGAAACTGAAATGAACATTGTCATTACTCATTCATGTTCCATAATTTTTCACAATTTCTTCAGGTTACCAAGTTCTTAAACCGGATGCAATTGCACGCCAAGCAATCTACATCTGACAATAAACAGTGCAACTTTATTGTATCTGTACCTCCTACTAGAAGTGATGTTCTTCATCCATGTGATGTTATGGAGGTATGTTAGTGAATGACCATTCACAGGTGTATATTGAATTTATTACATATATGTTTTACTGACTAGACATCCCTCTTTGGTTCTGTTATCTGCAGGATGTTGCAATAGCTTATGGATTCAATGCTATCAAGGATCAAGCAATAGTTGATAATAAGGGGTCAAAGAGATTAGCTGCTTCCTTGACACTACTTCCTCTGAATGAACTGAGCGATCTTATCAGAAAAGAGGTATAGAACAAAACTACAGAATTTATGACTTCTTTGATTGAAGCAGATTAAGTTTCATGCTTTTGATTTTCCTTAAATTACGCCAATCAGTTTATTGTCTATGTTAAAACCAAGTGCAACATGATAAATTACTACATGGAATATTCATAAATGATATTGTTAATTATTTGTAATGCCTAGTTAACCTGAATCCTTTTATTTCCAAATTCTTTTCAGGTTGCAATGATTGGGTTCACGGAGGTTTTGACTTTTATACTCTGCTCTAAAAAAGAAAACTTTTCCATGCTAAACCGCAAAGATGACAAATCCAAGGCGGTTATCATTGGAAACCCTAGGTCTTCAGACTTCGAGGTTCATACACTTTCCTGTATTGGTTTATATTTTTGCTGCTGCATGGGTTATGCTCCCACATGTATTGGATTAAATGAAGTTCACATACTCAACTGGATCAAACACCTATATTTTACCTGCAGTCTGCTCAGTAGCAGTAAATTTACATGGAAATAAATGTTGAAGTTGAACCAGTTGCATACTTGAATGGACATAACTATAGTAAAACAGTTAGGGTGCATTATATACATTTTTGTTGATCTGGCATTGTTGGGCCCATTATGTTGATGATTTGTATTCTTCCCACTATTTGCTCAGCACCTAAAATGCATTCCATCCTATCTGGTGATAATGTAATCTATTCCTTTGCTTTTATGTTTAGCATGCTTTTAAAAGTCGTTTTGAGCATATGGTGGGACATTTTATTTTGATTTATTTAGTGGTTTTTCCTCAATATAAAATTGATTTTGGTACTTAAGTTTTTTTTTTTGCTTTAATTTGATTTTTGTATCTTTATTATATTCAGGCTGTCCGGACTAGTCTTATGCCTGGCATTTTGAAAACTGTTGCTCACAACAAGGACCACCCAAAGCCCATAAAGGTAAAACTTAAACTTCTACGTTGTCGTCATTGATATTTTTATCATATGATCCTTTGCAGTAATTTTATTCTATGAAAGGGGATACTACCATAAATATTCTGTTTTATTGATACTTAATTATATACGATCTTTTATATTAGTTATGTCCTTTCATTGTAATATTTATGAATCATGTATTCATTGGAGAAATTAACCTTGTTAGATTCCTGAATTTAAGCATCGAATCAAAGAAAGCAGCATTAAATGACTTGTAAAGTTGTGTTAAACAGGAAAGTAGTAAAGAAAGTGGTAAGCTGGTTGGCAAAAACTGTAACTGACTAAAAAAAATGTTAAAATAACTGGATTTCAGATGGTTTTAAGGTGTGATGGTCTGGACACTTCCTTCAGTTCTGTTATCTCCGGATGCAAATATATAGTTGAGGCTGCAAAACTGCCTATGTATTCCAATGCTATGTCCCTTGATTTCAGGAGCCATTTTCTCTTCAATCTTTATTCAGTCAGTCGTTTTAGAGAGACTTCCGCTTCCAAAAACACTAAAAATGGTTGTATGTGTTCCCCCATGTTTGGACATGCATTCGGCTATTGACTATGTTATCTCCATACCCATATTGATTAGTAGTCTCCCTGTTCTCGAACCGCCCATGTCATAATCAAATTTGTAAATTTGAATTTGAATAGTGCTACAACAAAAAATGTTTATCGTCCTTTTGGTATCCAATATTTTTGTCCAATATATATTTTTGGCGTGTACATACTAATTGTTGGCCAGTGCCAACTTTTTCTTTTTAAAAAGATTGTGATATTAGTACATTACATGGCAAGTCTGCTGTCAATTACATAACCAGTTGAATTTGATTCATGTTAAATTGCCTTTATTTCTGAAATTGACTCGATAATACATTAACATAAGCAATCTGAAAGATTTAAAATTCAGTCAGACAAAATTGATCAACTCTACCTCTGCAGTAGATAATTCAATTTATCATTTTCTGCCAACTATGTTGTAAGCTTGTATGAATATATTTCTTAAACTTTTGGTATCATTTTCCCCCAACTATGTTGCAAGCTTATATGAATATATTTCTTTAACTTTTGGTTCAGATTTTTGAAGTGGGTGATATAGCTATTTTGGATGACAATGATGTTGGTGCAAAAAATCTCCGCCAACTTGCTGCACTTTATTGTGGTGCTAATGCAGGATTTGAGGTATATTCAGTAATGACTTGATGCAATTTATTTGGTTTTGTGCTCGTTGAATACATTAGTGTCTCTACTTGATTGGATCATTATACTCAAATTTATCAATGATGATAATATATGTAGATAATTCATGGATTGGTGGACAAAGTAATGGAAAAGAATGGGATTACCTTTGTTTCACCTGGCGATAAATCAGGGTATTATATTGAGCGGTCAGATGTAAGTGCATATTACTACACAGGACCCCACTGGTTTTACTTTTCCTGTTTTTTTGTTAGGAAAACTTATTCTGCTTCTGACTACTAATTTATGAACACAACTGCTTATTGAAGGAGCCCGAGTTTCTTGCTGGTAGACAAGCCAGAATTATTTACAACGGAAAGCAAGTTGGGACTTTTGGCATTGTTCATCCGGAGGTACTTGGGATCACTGAAATTGTGTCATCTTGATTTAATATTGGCCAATTGTTTGGTACATAATTTTGCATTCCCGCTTGTTATGAATATTCTGGTAATCACACATTTTATTGAATCAAGTCATAAGCAATTGAATTATTTTTGAGTTAAAATGATTACAAAAAGGACATCTGCAGAATGGAGTCTTAAGTATGCAATTTTCCTGTGGAGTAGACTGTATCTCTCTTGCAATAAATGTCTCTATATATACTTGGAGTCATACATCTAAAACAAATTATTCTTCTTGTTGTGTATTCTTTCAGGTATTAAACAACTTCGACATTCCTGATCCCTGCTCCTTTGTAGAACTCAACATTGAAAGTTTCTTGTAAGGATTATTTCAAGCAAATGTAAGTGTCTCCGGACTATTTCCTATTAGGGTTAATAGGTCTTTACCCCCTATAATATAGGTCATTTTTCGGTTTTCCCCCTGTAAAATAATTTTTTTGATTTAACCCCCTGTAAAAAAAATTTGTTTTGATTTACCCCCCTAATAGGCCAAACAAAAACCAATTTTGTTTTTCTTTTCCAAGAAATTTTCGTTTTTGTTTGACCTATTAGGGGGTAAATCAAAACAAAAAAGTTTTACAGGGGGTAAATAAAAAAAAAATTACAGGGAGAAAACCGGAAATGACCTATATTACAGGGGGTAAAGACCTATTAACCCTTCCTATTATCAGCTTGTGATGGTGCAGTTTTGTACTTTTCCATGCTTCTTGCTCTTCTGTATATTTCACCCCTCTCCCAGACTACTGCATCATCTCTCCGTCAAAATTTTGTTAGACTGATATTAACTTTGTTTATAGGTTGCCTTTGCCCCCTGGATATTGAGTGTATAATTAATTCAATCTGGGAATCAAGATGCCCTGCTAGTTGAGTGACCATCTAATTGCCTTGAGCTTCATACCCAGTTCTTGGGATTTAGAAATACACTAGCCCAGGATTAGAATGTAACCTATATGCCCTAGATTAGGGTTGTTTTGTTGATTATAAAATGTTATCATTTTGTCCTTAAAACCAAGGCAGATGAATACTGCTGAAATTTTTGCCAATACAGTACGAGAGTAGTCACAAGCCACATTTCCAACAGTTAAGTCTGCTTTAGTTTATATAGTACTTGTTTAAGATTGTCAGATGTCTTATGGTTGATCTATCTGTGTTGACGTGACGAAGTTTGAGCATTGATGTTAGTGTTCTTCTTACCATATGAACCTTGTCTTTGTTATGATCAGTAGGGTAATTATTTGAAGTTTTAAAAACTTATTGATGTCTCAACAACCCTTGTATTCCCCTCAACTCTCATCGTGTTAATCAATAGGATTAAAGTTAAATATAGTTCTATTCTTCTCGTCACGACTGTCCTCTGATAATGATTGAAAATTTGGATTATTCTTGTCATGTCGGCCTAAGAACTTCATAAATATCTTTCATAATATTTATGTGCATATCTCGTTATAATTTTCTTTGCATGTCTTTCACAAATAATTGCTTTTTAAAGTTTTTTTTCCCTCTCAAGTGACTGCTTTTTAGTTATATTTTATCTAACTTGCTTAATTTTACAATTTGATGATAGTATTAACTTGACTTTTATATTTTTGACATGTCGAGAAAGAATTATTTGCCTTGAGTTTTAAGTTTTTGAAGAACATTTAATAAACAATTCTTGTTCAATTCTTCATGAATTCTAAATAAACGTGAATGATTCATATGATGTGATGCCCCGATACTTTAAAATGGATGACGTATCGTATCCTTTGCGTATCTTGCATCGATACTTGTATTTCCGATACGTATTAGGAGAGTATCTGAAAATTAAATTTTATTTTAAAAAAAAATAATTATCCGATACTTCCCGATACATATCAGGAGAGTATCTGATAATTATCATGCACCGATACCTGCCCCAATATTTCTCAATTAATGTTAACTAAAATAACTTAACTCTTGAGTACTGATGTGTATTTTTTTGGATACGGTGCTTCTTTTTTGGATCAATAAAGTATAGCACTAACAGATATAGTATAGCACTGATGGTGCTCTTTTTGGGATATATTGTGTATGTAATTGACTAATCATCACTCTCTTAATCGTCAATATTATTTATATTTATGTTGAGTGCTACAAGTCTATGACTGGTTTCTTTTGGTTGTTAATATATTTGCATATTAAAAAAAAAAGGTTATAATTCTATTGTACATTTAATTATATAATTTTTTTATTAACGTATCTCAGCCGTATCGTAACTTGATTTTTGAAATTTTTCCGTATTGACGTATCAGTGCAGTATCGTATCCGTATCGTATCTCGTATTCGGGCTTCACATATCATCCACATCAATCCCAACGATAAATCTCTCTGCACGAGAAATACTCGTTTGATATCACTATTTGACGAAGAAGGAATAGGGAAGATTATTATTTTTTGGAAGGAACGCAGGGTGAATTATCTTTAATATAGTGAGTACAATTTAGCTTTTCTCTAATATATTTGAGGGAATTTAGTGGAGGATATGTTTTATTTTTATAAGCCATTAGAGGTATTGACTAAAATGATTTTACAACAAAGTTAAATATGTTTCTAAATCCTACAAAAGAACGAGTTTTCAAATTTAATTTCTTCAAAATTTATTCCCTATTTTATCTTTTATAGGGATTACTTTGAGTACTAAAAGTGTCCATCTTTGAGTACTAAAAGAAACAGAGACTATTCTTACCAACTGCAATATTATGAATGACGAAAATTAACATTTATTTTTTATAGTGATTGAACTTAATTTATGATTTTGTATGGACTAAAAACATATTAACCCTGCAATTAATACACTTGAAATGGTATTAAATTTGGTATTTTCGATTAAATTTCCTTCCATCAACATGTTTATTAAAACCACTGCCACTGTCCTTGTGAGCTTAGCTCAGTTATATGGACAATGTATAAAATATGCAAGGTTCGGGGTTCGAATCCCGACCACCACTAAAAAAAAAAAACCACTACCATTATTTGAAAAAAAAAAACCACTATCATTACATTCCAAATTTCCGCAGAACATTGTTATGAACTTCATAACTCCACTAACCCGGTTCATTGCCCTTTTGGAGGGATTTTCTGCTGTAACCTTAGGGCAAAAGTTATGGTGCATAAGGAAATCCTTATGCCCCGTGCATAAACACTTCACAACCATCAGATCTAGTGTACACGTGTAATAATCCTAGACTTCTCAAACTACACCAAATCAAACTTCATTTGCTTCAAACATTTCTCTCACTAAAACATAAAGCTCTCCCCCTCTCTCTACAATTCAGATGAGTCTTCATCTCTTCCGGCCACACATGATGATTCCGACGCGGTGGTCGCCGTGCCGGAGAACCAAACTCACCCTTTTTAAAAACTAAAGCCATTTATCAACCTCCATTTTTCGTTTTAAAGCCAAATCCGAACTCAGATCGCGCAAAAACACAATGAGAAGGAGTAGATGTAAAGATTAAAACCGATTCGCTCCTCTTCTTCCCTCGCGTTTTCTTCTTCTTCTTCTTCGATCCAGTGGCGCTGTGTTTATTGCTACATATTACTGTTTCGTCACTGTTTGTTTTCACGGTTTCAGATCTGAAGTTGTTACTGGATTCAAAATCTTTGTGATGTTAGAGGGATTTATGGCTGAGAAACTGCTGGAAACCATTAAGTACATCTAATGATTTTGGAGTACAACTGCTGGAAACAATTAAGTACATCTAATGGTTTTCCACAACAAAATGGTTTTGGCATTCTGGTACGGTGATGATGATGAACGACGGTGTTGATGATGAGATTGAAGATTCTGGAAACCATTTCCACAGCAAAATGGTTTTGGAGTACGACTCACATAAACCATTTCCACAGCAAAATGGTTTTGGCATTCCGGTACGGTGATGATGAACGATGGTGTTGATGATGAGATTGAAGATTCCGCGTTTGGTTCGTTTTGTTTTCTTTTGTTTGGTTTCATTTGGGGGTGTAGGAAGCAATTATGTTGGGATTTATGCACGGTGCATAAGAATTTTCTTATGCACCATAACCGCTCCCATGCAAAGTGTATAGTCAGTGACATATGCAAAGTGGGTGTCTGTTTGTAAATTTTGGCGTAAACTTTTCAAGTAAGCCGTATTAAATCGACTTTCACAAGTGTCTACCATATCCTTTGGCGGGACAAATTTAATTGTACTTACTTTTACAAATAAATAAAAAATATAAGGAGCAATCAGGTGCATAGTGCAAGAAAAAGCTTGTGGACACAAAGATAACTACAAATCTAGAAACATATATGTCGATTAGAAGTACCCTATTAACTATCATATGTTGAAGAAAATTATCAGCCTAAAACACATGACAAGCATCCATGTCTTTATCCGTTATATGATTTTTCTATAAATAGGAATCGAAGACATTGTAATAAGGGTTACTTAATAAATTTGAGAAATCATATCTAACTCTAAAATGATAGTAAATTTTTGCATTTGATTAAGTATGCGGTTTACTCTCCTGACAAATTAATTTTAATCCAATTTATCTCTATCTCATTTTCTTTTCTTACAATTTACATGTTTTTCATTCAAATTTCTGCAATTTAATTTTCAAAGTCATTTACATTTCTTTTCTTGCTCTTCAAGTTTTTTGTCAAATTATTTTTATGCACTTTACATTTCTTTGTACAATTTCACATTTTTTGCACTTCGAACTCATCTATTTACATGCGCTTTTGATATTCAAATCACATACTTTTCTATTTTAAAATTGTCCAATGTTTGTGTTTTTAAAGACGGTGTGTGCTGACACATTTACTTTTGATATGAACTTTGAGACAATCCAACTTGCATTCTTTTTCCACCCAAAGATTTGCACATTCACTTAATGCATAAACTTTTTTTCTTTCTTTTTTTTAACTTGTCAAGATTCCACATAAAACATTATATTTGTTGATACATATTCCTATTCCAATAATATAAAAACCAACTACAACATATCCTTGTCTAACGGTCCAACTAAAGTCACAAATTGAATTATAGAAGTCTCATATGCTCAACACATGTGGCTTCAGTATCTTAATCTGGCTCAATTTTTGTAGAATACATTATGCCATTCCACCATCAAGAAGATGTCGTCGTTTGAAGCTCTTTTTATTTTTTAATTTTTATTTTATTTTATCCCAAACACTCATTTTGAAATCATATTTCACGGGGTCAATAGTGATTGTGTGACGTTTTAAATAATTTTTTGAACTTGGTTCTTTATCCAAGAACTTTTCTTATTTAAAAAAAATAAAATTTGATTAACAGGTTGTGAAGAAAAGACACAAGAAACAACTTTAAGTAAATACATAAAGGAAGGATAAAGAACACACAAATAGTGTTAGGAAAATGCTAACATGTTTGACACATGTAAAAGAACTAAATGTAGAAATTGTGTTATTAAATTATGTAATGTTCAATAAATTAACACAATTTCTATATTTTTTTTGGGTACAAATTTGTATACTTTAATGCATAAAGTTATTAAATTTTGGTGCAACATTTTCTTTCTTCCGATTTTCCGCTTTTATAAAAAAAATATAATATAAAATCTATGATTTATATTTTTTTCTTCATAAAAGCGAAAAAAACTTGTCTGTTTGAACGCTCGTCTATGTGTACAGGGATATCAAGTTTTGGACTATTTGTCAAAAAAAAAAATCAAGTTTTGGACTAGTCTTATTCAAAAAAAAAAAAAAGTTTTGGACTAGTCTAACAACAAAAAATATTATAAAACCAACTAAGAAAGATTTGTTCTAGTTTCTTTTCTTCCAATTTTTTATTTCATTTAAACTTTTTCATTTAGAATTATTTTGTTCTTTAGCAAATCAAATTTGATCTGTTCCTAATTTTTTTTAATTAATCTTAAAAACTAAAATCAAAACAAATCCTAATTTAATTTCGATTTAAAAATATAGTAATATCAAAATAATAATATAAAATGATAAAATTTTGTTCAAAAGATGAAGTTTAATTTTCGGTGCGATAAAGACCGACTATGATCTTTATTGAGAAATTTGAAAAACAAGTCGGTGTCCGTCTATCAGTTAATTTTTAGGAGAATGTTAAACATTGCCCTCACGGCAATGGTTAAGGTACCAAAACAAGTGATTTTTTTTTTTATCAAAAGTAGTGTAATTATTACTTAATCAAAAGTCAAGACTTATATTTTCAAGAACATTTTTCCATTTTTAGATTCCTTAACAGGACAATGGTTAGCAAGACCCTAATTTTTATAAATCAAATGATATCAATTCACGTCATTTGAGTGTACATTAGTCCATTACATTTTGAAAAAGAGGAGTTTTCATGAGTCACCGACCATATATTTTACCTATTATAGTTCTAGAGTTTCACATTTTAATTTTACAGTATTCACATGTTATGTGTTGTTCATAAACACATAATTATCAAAGTAATCATGACTTTGTAACAAACTATTAACGTTTCTTGACAGTGTAAGTCTTGCTTTGCTTAATTTGCATGTTCACGAGGTTAATAATGATGAGTTGGCATATCACATTTTCCATCTAATGCACTGCATGCATAGCATGATGCCAATATGCCTATAAATATATTGCTTAGTTCATAGTTAGGACTCACACCTTACAAAGTTACATCATAGATCATTAAACTTGTTATTGGCAATCATGTTGAATATGGCAATGGTTGTGACTGCAACTACACTTGTTATCATACTATCGTGTTCTCCATCATCAGTAGCTATATTACTGAACAAGCTTCAGCTACCATCACCGGTGACCGGACCTGAGTCACTTGCATTTGATAAAAACGGTGAAGGACCTTATGTTGGCTCCTCTGATGGAAGAATTTTCAAATATATTGGTCCAGATGTAGGTTTCAAGGAATATGCCTACTCTTCCCTAAACAGGTAAATAAAAATTTGATTCGTAAAAAATTATCTAGCTAGATTCAAAGCCTAATGAGTTAAGTGACCATTTATTTTGTAAAAGTACTATTTTCATTTTTAGTTACAAGACTATCTTCTTGTTTTCAATTTGTTTCCTTTATTTTTTATACGTTATATACCTCACGAACTTCTGTGTTTATATAGAATTATTATTTTGTTATTTAGTAAAAACAAAAAATGAAAGTGAGAAATGATTCTTTTATTTTCGATCAGGAACAAGACAGTCTGTGATGGACTTTCTGACTTCTCAGCAGTTCAAGCAACATGTGGAAGGCCTTTAGGATTGGGTTTCAATCATCAAACAGGCGAATTGTATGTAGCTGATGCTTATTTGGGGCTTGTTAAGGTTAGTCCCGATGGAGGGAATGTAACCCAATTAGTTGGACCTGCACAAGCCAATTCTACTATGTTTGCTGATGGTTTGGATGTAGATCCTGACACTGGAATCGTTTATTTTACCGTAGCTAGCACTAACTTCCAACTCAAGTAAGCATAGCTTTTCTACTTACAATATTGTTGATCTTTTGCACCTAAATGCCAATTCTGCATTACTATAACAAATTTTCACTTTACTTTATTTTTTGTAGGGATTACCAAACACTGGTAACCAGTGGAGATAGTTCGGGAAGCTTATTGAGATATGATCCTAGCACCAACCAAACGACGGTGTTGCTAAGCAATCTTGCAATGCCATCTGGTGTGGCAGTAAGCAAAGATGGCTCATTTGTACTTGTTGGTGAATATCTATCAAACAGAATTCAAAGAGTATGGCTGACAGGACCAAGAGCAAATTCATCAGAACTATTCATGCTACTTACTGGAAGACCAAATAACATCAAGAGGAATTCAGGAGGCCAATTTTGGATTTCAGTGCATAGTGTTTTAGGATTAGGACTGCCAATATCTCCAAGGCGTATGACTTTGCCTCGCGGAGTCAGAGTGTCTGAGAATCGTATAATTTTGCAAATTGCATCTCTTGCTGCTGAGTATGGTACTGAACCAGCTAGTGAGGTTCAAGAGTACAATGGAAAACTCTATGCTGGCTCCCTGCTTGCTTCTTATGCTAGCATTTTTATAAGCTAGAGTATTTTATGTATTGCTATGAAAGAAAATAATACATGGGGACTAAAAGAAAATTATTGATCAACATATATACTTGCAATGGCACCCAATAACCTCTACTCTTTTGATTTATTATTATTACTTTTTTTATGTTAACATGACATAACATATAATTCATGAAAAATAATATGATATGTGTAGAAATTCTAACAAAATCAACTAGTACTAAAAATTAATTACTTCAAACGAACTACACCAATAACTCTAAGAAAATTGACAACAACAAATAAGAAAATAGCAATTCCCACAACAGTCGAACTAAGCCTCCGAGGATGACGAAAGTACACTGACCTTAACATTCCCATATAATGTTTCAACCAGTTATTATAATGTTCATTCATTTCCTTAATGATCTTTCCATAACAATTTGATGTCACCACAACATATTTGCAAAGACCATTAACCAATGTTGCCAATTCTGCATGACTTCCAAGTTCATGGCTAATGACCAACAACTCAACATCTTCATGTGTATGAATCAAAGAATCAATTAAAGAAACATAGTTCCATATGAAAGGTTGGTTTGAATAGTGACATTGTTCAAACGCGATGAGGTTCCTAAGAACACATTATGTTGCTTGGTCTACTTTCAAATGCGGGATTTGTAACTTAGATTCGACAAATTCAAAACATGGCACACAACCTAAGCACAAAAACCAGCTCAAAATTGGTGTCTTCTTAAACTTTAAGTCACAATAGCTTCTACCTTGAACTTTCTCAAAGCTAATATCTGCTTCACTCAACTTTGTAGCTGTTCTTAGTACATATTCTGATCTAAAAGGTGTGAAACTTTGTGATGGATTCATACCATTAACTTGAATTTCTCTTGGAAGATAAGTATATCTAATCAAATCAGTGAAGTGTTAGCAAGATTTGCAATTTTGAGTCAACTCCAATTTTTGACTTAACTTTTGAGGATAATAATCTTCAAAGTAGTTAAAAGCAAGATCAATAAAACTAACACAATTTTCCTTATTGCTATTGCAACCATTCTTTTCACCTAATAACACCCTTTTCTGTAATTCCTCCAAAACAAACATAGGAATTTGATTTTCAAGCAGCAACAAATCTCTGTGTGATTTTGTAAATCCATGATGTCGTAAACATGAAATCATTTTTCTGTTCAGATTCTTTAGCTTTTCTCAAAAACAACTCCATTATGAAACTGAGTCTAACAAAATCATTTCCAAAAACTTCCTATCCTTGCAAAGTACTTGTTTGGAATAACAATTACCAATATTTTCTCTGTTTTCTTCAAGAAAAGCTTTACATTGTACCAAAGCTAAAGTTTGTCTATTTGACAAACGTTTCCGAAATGCATGAAGTACCTTTGTTTCTGTTTCTCTTGATTTAGTTCTGGATTATGACTGTGAAAAGGACCTATTGAGATAAACTTTGGTGTATAAGCATCTTCATTCAACTTCAGAAGATGGTGAGGAACCTTGTAAATGCAACATTTTTCATGTAACATAGGTTTAATGATTTCTGGAATGTTGATTATGTGCTGAATCTGTGGTGTATAAATTGCAAATCACTTATATGAAAATATAAAAACTAGTTTGAATTGTGGTAATGGATTACTGCATTGATTAATGAAGATGGTGTTAATGACAGTTGCATATTATACGTACTAAAATTATATAAGTAAATGGGGTTTGTATCGATTTGGATGGTATCGACAAAATAATAATCAGAAGTTTTACAGCTAGACAGTTCATCAGTAAATTCATAATTCAAACAGCCCACACTATTCAGTCAAATTGAACCCTATATTTGGTTCAACGCACAATGCTTTACATTTTCAAAACTAACTGATACGTTCAGTCAAAAGACTCGAAGAAAACTAAATTCAGGGCTGAACTTCTGGTTTCCCAGTGCCGAACTTCAAGAATCATTCAAGCATATGATAGCAAAATAATTTCAGAATAAATTTCCAATCTAAGTAAATGGCTGAATCTGTACTCAGACCGATCAACATGCAGTGTAGCAGGAAATACACAACAAGAAAAAATACTAACCTTCAATAAAGCTACACCCTTTGGTGCACTTTCATCAAGAGGGAAAAAAATTGCATTCCAATATAGATTAGGTAGAAGTGTGTGTCTGTACACTTAAACTCATAGGGCAGCACAATTTTCTGGCAAAATAGACAACTAAATCCTAATTTTTTTTATTCTTACAGAATGTTTAAATAATGAGATCATACAACACTTTTGTAGCCATAAGCTCTAGTTGTGTAAATGCCAAAAGATGTTAGCTCAAATAAACCTCACTCACTTAAGGCAGCAGCCAAGTATTATACATTTGAAATCAATGGTTACTTACCATAACTCGGCAACGCTCACATGAAAACCAGTAAAATTATGTTTAAACATCAATATCCACGAGTCAACAGAAATTAAAGCTCTAAACAACAGAGTATTCCTTAGCAATTAACGTGTGCTAATGCTTTCCTTATGACTTTCCCTTCACATATTCACACTTTGTGCAGTAAACAGAAATCTCGTCAAAATATTAGCAATGAAAAAATAGATTTATCATGATCCAGGGCTGTACCACAACCTAGTAAAGGCAGCTAACAAAGAAAACCCTCGAGCATGGCTCGTGGAAACCCTCAAGCATACAACATACACATGCATCATTTTACATAACATGATTGTTGAAGACGAAGAACGTACATATGGAGGTGGCTTAATTGCTCTTATGATAATATGAATAATGACATCTCACAAACCGAAATAAGAACGCTTTGGTCATGATTACAACAAAATTTTAATTTTACTAATTATATAATGCTATTTATTTTTATCGTTTTTAATTATACAGGTTCATGTATTTAACGTTAATTTTCATTGTTATAATTCTTTTTTAACTTTCTTTTATTTTTTAATTTATTTTTCATATAAATATTATGAAACAAGAATTAGTAAGTTGCTTCAAATGATGTTGTAGTGTGAGCCCCACATAAGATACTAAAGTTGGATCACACCATTGAAGATGCTCTAACAAACTATGAACGTTTCTTGTGACAGGGGAATTCTTGCTTAATTTGTGTGTTCTTTTCACTAAGTTAATCAAGGATGAGTTGACATCACATTTTCCACCTATTGCACTGCATGCATGGCATGATACCAATATCGCCTATAAATACATTACTAAGTTCTACTTAGAATTCTCACCTTACATCAAAAATAAAATTAACTTGTTATTGGCAATAATCATGTTGAACATTAATAATACCATGTCCAAGTCGATGGTTATCACTGTCATTCTTCTTGCCATCTTTTTACCGCGTTCTCCATCATCGGTAGCAATATTATTGAACAAGCTTCAGCTACCACCACCAGTGACAGGACCTGAGTCACTTGCATTTGATAGAAACGGTGGAGGACCTTATGTTACTTCTTCTGATGGAAGAATTTTTAAATATGTTGGTCCAAGTGAAGGTTTCAAGGAATATGCTTACACTTCTCCCAACAGGTAAATATATAAATCATTCATCAACTATTAGCCTAACATGAATCAAGTGATCATTTACTTTGTAAAAATGTTTTATGTTTTTCACTTTTAATTACGAAACATTCATCTTGTTTTTTCCTTTTCCGTGTCCTTTTAGAAAGCACCTAAAACCAAAACAAAATTGTTGTTTTGTGCAAATTATTTAAAAACAAGAAATAGATCGAAAACAATGTAACAATTTGATAAATAAAAGTAAAAACAGTAAATGAAAATCAGAAATGACTGGTTTTAATTTTTTTGCTTCAGGAATAGGACAATCTGTGATGGCCTTGCTGACTTCTCAGTAGTCCAAGCAATATGCGGAAGACCTTTAGGATTGGGTTTCAATCATCAAACAAACGATTTATATGCAGCTGATGCTTATTTTGGACTTGTTAAGGTTGGTCCCAATGGTGGGAATGCAACTCAATTAGTTGGACCGACACAAGCCAATTCTACTATGTTTGCTGATGGTTTGGATGTAGATCCGGACACTGGAATCGTTTATTTTACCATAGCTAGCATTAATTACAAGCTCAAGTAAGCATAGTTTTCTCTAGTTACAATGTTGTTTTTGCAACTAAATGCCAATTCTTCTCATAAAATAGCATCTTATAACTGTATTCAGAAAAGATTATTGAAATAAACTGGAAAAAAAACTTATAAACATGTGACAAGCTATTTTCATATAATCTCTCAAGTTCTTATTATATCATAAAAATAAGTTCAGATAAATTATGAATGAACTTTAACAAGCATACCTCAATATATTACATGGACGACACCTGCTATTTTCTCTTTCTGTTTTCTTTCCTCGAATAATTTGGAGGGTTCAATTTTATGGTTGACAAATGTGAATGTCACTTGATTTTTTACAGAGATTTCCAGACAGTGCTAGCTAGTGGCAGTGGAGATAATTCAGGAAGCCTGTTGAGATATGATCCAAGCACCAACCAAACAACAGTGTTGCTAAGAAATCTTACAGTGCCATCTGGGGTGGCAGTAAGCAGAGACGGCTCATTTGTACTTGTAAGCGAATATTTAGCAAACAGAATTCAGCGAGTTTGGCTGAAAGGACCAAGAGCAAATTCATCAGAATTATTCATGCTACTTGCCGGAAGACCAGATAACATCAAGAGGAATTCAGGAGGCCAATTTTGGATATCAGTTAGTAGTTTTTTAGGGACACCAAGATCTCCCGGATGTTCTACTTTGCCTTCAGGTGTTAGAGTGAATGAAAATGGTTTAGTTTTACAGATTGTGTCTCTTCTTGAGCAGTATGGTCCTGAAGCGGCTAGTGAGGTTCAAGAGTACAATGGAACTCTCTATGGTGGCTCCCTGCTTGCTTCTTATGCAACCTCTTTCACTCCCTAGAGTTTTTTTAATCATTTCTATCTTTGTATGGCCATGAAAGAAAATAATACATGAGGACTAAATAAAGAAAATTATTGATCATATTATACACTCGCAGTGGCACTTAAACATTTATATAGCTAACAAAATATACTGTTCTAATCACCATTTGCATAGACTAACAAAATAGACAACAACCAAGTATTGAAATGAATGTTTACTTACTATATCCCTTCTACAAGGCTAACATGAAAAGCAGTAAAATTAACATTAATATCCATGAATTAAGAATCAATTCATTAAACAGAAAACTAAAGCTGTAAACAACAATTCCTTAACATGCGCTAATGTTTTCTTTATGACTTTCCATTTACATATTCACCTTTGGGGAAGAAATCTCTTCAAATTTTGTATTAGAGAGGCCTGCAACCTGAAATGTTCAACACAGAACTAAGTTCAACCTGTGAAAATTAATTCATGTTTCAGAACAATGAATGATATTTTGGTTACCTTTGGCAACATATATAGCAGAAATGTCCATTTTATTGTTGTCAATCATTTTTGCTTTCATTTTTCCTGTTTCTTCAATCATGTTGGTATCAACCTTTCCCATCTTCATTCGAAGTTCTGAGGGGGTTGTCATAATCTCTACAGGAACACAATCATAAATGTAAAAATCTACTGACAATTAAAGTTTAACATATAATGTTAGCTAATAATTTTTTGTTAATTTTAATCAGAAAATAAAAATTCATTCCTTCCTAACTTCATAAAAAAATAATTCAAATCTCCACGAAAATGTTGGCATTATTTGGTTCATTTCTCCCAGTGTTGTCAAACGGCTGCTATAGCAGCGTTGCAGTACTAAAGCGTTGAGAGAATTAGAACATATTGCTCTTTTTCCGTGATACACTATTTAGTAAAAAACTCGAATAAGGTTCACAGTAGCGTCGCAATAGCAGGAATAATGTTCACTGTGAACCTAAATAACACGTCGCGTAACATAATTTTAACGTAGCGCCGTTGGTAAGAGTTTGGTAACCGTGATTTCTTCCTTAATAAGGTTCACGGTATTAACATCCTGACCTATGGTAACTATGCTGGTCGCCCCTAAATGTTGCTCCCATTTCATGAAACAAACTATATGTGAAGTATAAAGCACAATCAAAAGACAGATTGTCCTGAATATTCATTATTTACAAAATTATTTTGAGATACCACTAGTTGCTTATTTAACTGACTGTGTAATGGAAAAACACAACAAAAGTGTATCCAAAGAATTTAGTGCTCTTTTGTATCATCAAATTGCATGAGAAAAGCAGTATAAATGTGTTGATACTTTTTTATTTGTTGATATGCATTGTCCCTACCAACTGAGTAAGCGAGGACAAATGTGTTGATACTTAATACATACAGAAAAATGAAGTATCCCAAGCTTGAATAAAATAGAAATCATAAGATAAAAAAAGAGTTCTTGTTAAGGAAACAAGAAAAGAAATAAAAGAAAAAAATTATGTGGAAAGTGTCATGTTTTCAAAATTTCAAGGTATTATTAAATCACTACAAGAAAATCTGTAATTTGCAAGGGGCGGAACCCCCGGGAAAAGTAACAAAATCCCTGGCAAACATAAAATCGCGAGGACCTAAATGAGGGGCATGATCCCTCACAAAAACGCTTGTTGCAAATGTATTTCGAGGGGTATAACCCTTGTGAAATATGCGAGGGTCAAATCCATCGCAAATGCATTGTCAAAAAGCGAGGGTGTTCTTGGAATAACTTATGGCAAAACGATTCGGTCAACTAACACACTTCAGACTGATGTGACATCACATCAGTTTGACAGACTAGCTTTGCGAGGGACAAAGTGAGGGCCTTACCTTGGTCTTTTATAAATTTTTTATTTTATTTTGCAATACGATTTTGGTTTTTTAATTAAATTGAAAATTAATTATTAATATTTTTTAATCAAAAAGTTCTTTTGCAACGATCTAACACTTGAAAAAAAATCTATTTCCAATTTAAGAAATTAACAATATTTAAAAAGTACAATTAATTAAAATAGAGTTTAGCCAAAAAAGAGTTCTGACAAGGTGGCAAGCAAGATCCGGTACGGTGTCACCGATGAACACTGTAAAGAAATACAAACAGAGCTTAAAATCTTGTATGAAAAAATTAATTTAAAAAAAAAAACCAATTTCTTTTCTAATTTTAAATTATGATGAACACTAAAAAAATGATTTTTTTAACAGTAAATTAAAAAAAATGATGAATCAATAACTCAAATACCATAGTGTTTGTTAACATTGATTTTTTTTATAAAATAGAAAAAAAAAAAAAAAAGGCTTAATTGAACCACCGGTCCCTTAATTTATTTCTTTGTTTCGATTTGATCTCACAACTCTTAATTTTTACAAACTAGTCCCTCAACTCACTTGCCGTTAATCAATGTGGTCGCCACAAAAGGGAGATCGGTTGAATAAGGAAGGTCTACCGGATCTTATAGTGTATCACCAACACTAATTTATTTACAAACAAACTCAGAAATTGATTTAACACTTCATTGAAATCTCAAATTAATTGAATCCCAACTTTTCTCTCCAAATTCATCAAATTCTATAACATAGAGCCAAATTCTGTCAACAACAAATTCATCAACAACAACCCATTTTGTTCATTACAGCAACAAATCGTGACGATTCATTTCTAGAGCAACAACTCATTTTGTTCACTACAACAACCCATTTTGGCAACTATAACCATCATTGTAACCATCGATTCATCACTACATTTTTCTTGTCAAGGCCTTGCTCTTGGAAAATTTGTGAGGTGTTTTTGCCCCCGAGAAACATCTCTGTCAAATCAACATTTTTCTTGTAGTGAATATTTCTTTCGGTCACCATTATATGCAAAAAAAAAAACTATTTTTAAGGTTTATTAAATAGTTGATGTATTTGGTTAATAATGTAGACTAGATACATCACTTATTCAATGAACCAAAAAAAATTCTTTGTATAATAGTGACAGAAGGGAGTACATTACTTTCAAGATTATATTATCACATGAAATTTCTTAACAAAGGTTCTTAAGATTTGTTAGCATTTCCCTTAAAAATATGCATGTGATCTTGAGCCACATAACCTTAAAGGAATTCATGTTTACAAAAGAGTAGTTGTCGAGGAGAGTATCCTCTCCATTTCCGTTTGAAGAAATAAAGAGGCAAAAAGTTTGACAAAAAATATAAATAATTAATGGTGGTGGGACACACTAATAGTATGACCCACAAAATCATTTTTTTTATGTCTCCCTATCTAAATTGCATTTTCTATTTATTTTAAGAAAATAGAGAAGGTCCTTACTGTATCGAGGCTATTTTTAATCATTATCATCATTTATAATTTTAATCCTATAAGTTCCCTCCAAACTTTCCCTCTAAATCATTCTATTAATTAAATAAAAAAATGAAAAGAAAAAAACCAATACCCATCTTTCCCACCGCTATATTTCTACTAATTTACATTTTTTTTGAAGGAAGGAAATCATTGCATTTCATTAACTAAAATATGCCAAATACATGTAGGTACATCATCAATAACTTGGGGGCTAGGATTAGACAGGGCTGCCTGAGCTAACTCATGAGCTACCTTATTTTCTTGCCTCCTGCTGAACTCAACATGAGAGTTCTGAAATCTATCGACTAACAACTGTTTACAAGCAGTGATAATACATCCAAACTCACTACTATCATCTAAACTAGAATTGACACAATCAACAACCCTTTTACAATCAAGAACAAAATCTACATTATCAAACTGTTGATTAGAGAGCCAATCCAAAGCTGTGTGCAGTCCAACAGCCTCCCCCACATCTATATCACAAAGAGGGGCAAACCATTCTGTTCTTGCAAGAACAAAAGCACCATCATCATCCCTAAGACACATGCCCAAACCAACCCTGCTAAGAGAAGTGGAAAAGGAGGCATCAATATTGCATTTGTACCTGCCAGGTGTCGGTTTCTTCCAAGCATCTTCCTCTTGTCTCAAACGCTGAACCTGCGGAGTTATAGATTGAGTGCTGCTGCTGGATCTAATTCTTTGGGTTGTTCGCCACTCTTCAAGTACATGAGTTGCACGTTGAAACACCTGCGAGTCGGTCTCAATTTGTTGCTGCCAAAGTTTCAAGTTTCTACATTTCCAAATGCTCCACATAATTGTTGCCATCAGCTTGTTGGAACAAGGGTGTTTCAAAAGTCACCTATTGAGTTTTGACAATAACAAGGTATTAAAAATAATCAATTGGATATGCTAAACAATTTGTTCAAGTGTGCAGGATCCATAATCAAAGTACTATT
>Ga0228710_1000458_pt1 | contig 51119 bp, 20 predicted proteins | sample MedpolnodulmetaG_FD_177995 | JGI IMG/M metagenome (GOLD analysis project Ga0228710, IMG submission 177995) | Root nodule microbial communities from Medicago polymorpha collected in Santa Monica, California, United States - pink nodules | ecosystem: Host-associated > Plants > Roots > Nodule... | reverse complement strand
GTAATTATAATTTAATCAAATTAAACAGGAATAAAGAAGAAACTTTCAATTTAAGGGGAAACAATATTATTAATAGTTTGAAATTAGAGAAATCTAGAATCAATTGAAACTTTTATGTGCAATTCTAAAAGTGTTTTAATCATAGAAAAATAGTGAAAGGATTAGAAGTGAGTTTTAATTAGAAAGTCCTAAAAATAATTCTAGACTTATCTACCTCTATATAAAAACAATTTTAATTGTTTTTAGAGGAATAGATTTAAAGCATTTTAGTTTCAGCAGGAGGTAACTCTCAAGCGACAAGAGTTGCAGAAGTCAAAACCAGTAAGAAAAGACAAATAGATTAAGGTGATAGAAGTGGCTGAAGACATAAAGTCGAGAAAGCAAAGGAAGAAGTAGTGAAAGAATTCAAGGAGCTGCACAACATTCTCATAAAATAGAGAGTCAAAATGCCGGTCAAAGAAACAGAGTCCGTGCTGCAACAAGTTTCTTCAAGAACTTTTGAAGAAGACTTAGTAACACTCACCAAAGACTGTCAAGTCATATTTGAGGTACCATCAAGAGTCAGGTTTGATGGTCAAGGTTGCTTTACACTACCGGTAGTCCTGGATTGTTGAGAATCACCAAGTTAACAAGAAGCTTTAGCACCAAGTTTAGCGAGAACGTCTGCACTTATATTTCCTTCTTGAAAAATATGCTGAAGTTGTACACTCCAATCCTAGACGAAGAATTGACTAATCATCTCAATCTCGTTTCCATAATGGTGATATCCAGCGTCTGCCATTTGGACCAAACGAAAGGCTTGAAGCGAATATGAATAACAAATAATGTCTCTGCCCTGCTTCCCAACAAAGATGAATGTCGTGAAACAAAGCCATGATCTATGCATAAAGAATGTTAGAGTAACCAATTCAACCATAATAACCCTGAATGAAGTTGCCATTATGATCTCGTATTAACCCTCCAAATCCAGCTGCACATGATTTACAAAACACACTATGAGCCTGTTTGGATTGACTTATTTTTGAGTTTATGCAAAGAAATAAGCTTTTATGTATTATTCGTAAGTGTGTCAAAGTAATTTATGAAAAAATAGCTTAAGAGGATACAAATTTTGTTTGTGAGAACTTATGAATGAACATAAAAGACTATTCCTTTACGTTGAAGTTATTTTACATAAACTAAAAAATAAGTAAATCTAGACAAGCCCACATGGCCTAAGAAATGAGCTTATAATCCCATCAAAAACTAATTATTAGTTACAACTGCTCTGCATGATCATCGGTAAGGTGACTCACGGATGTAATTGACTTTTGCTATAATGAGAGTGATTCAGAAGAGGTGGATACAGAGGAAGAAACTGTGTAAGGACATTCTGATCGAGACAATTATTCACAAATTGAATTTGAATCAGTTTCTGATCGAGTAACTTTATAGGGACTGTTGGTAACTTTAATCTTGTCTGGAATATCCTCAAAATTTACGGTGGCAGAGAATGTCAGCTAGTTTATGCTTAGCACAGAAATGAGAGTAAGAGCTTTCTCACTATACTGTTCAAAATATGGGCCTGACTGCCAATGATGGGCCTCCGGCTCAACAGGCGGATAAGGCCGCTACATCGGAGGAGGCAGAGGAGGATACGAATGGGGTTGTGGCGATGGATAAAGATTATATTCATAATTACATCTTCCGGTCGACGGATACGAAACAGACGGAGGCGGCGGTGCCACCGCTAACAGTCCCTCACATACCGGTGGATTACATGACAGTCTGTCACAAACTATATTAAGCAGATTTTGAAATAAGTCAATTGAAAGATACGATAAAATGGAAGAAAAGCAGATTTTGTGCAATTGGAAGTTACACTATGATAAATTGATAAACTTTTGAGCAAAACTGATGGACGGTAGAGCAATTCTCTTTGGTTTTTATGTAGGAAGCACATATTTGTAGTTTACACACAAAGAACAAACTATATCTATGCATTCTTATAATTCTCTATCATTATGGAATTTTCTTGACTTGATGGTTAACCTATGAAACTGGAACTTCTGTATGGAAAACCACTAAGCTTTTTATATTATACGGAAGCTAAAAACCAAAAACTGCTTCAAATTAAAATTTTGAAACACTCGCACTATAATCATAATATAGACTACTAAAACTTCTGGGAAAATGACAGTAAAAAATTCAGTGAAGTCATGCCGTAGAAATATCTGGAATTCAATTGCTAACGTTATAGAAGCATGGCGTAGAAATATCTGAATGTCATTGCATTGGGTTTTTGTGCAGCGGCTAAATAGTGGCCGCCGCTACAGTCAAAAGCTGCCTCTGTAGAAGCGTTGCATAGCAGTGCTTATATATAAAAACAAAAAGTTATAAAATTACCTGAGAAGGTTGTGAAAAGGAAACATGCACTCAAAAGATATGAAAGTTGAAATGGTAAAGGGTGTCGCGCCATTTTTCGGAGATCAAGGCTATTTGATTAGCGTTTGACTCACTATTTCATTTCACGACTGAACATTTAATTTTAAGAGAAAAGGGGAAAAAAAGTTCGAAACACCCCTTTGAAAAGATTTAGGGTTCGGGGGTTAGTTACACAAAGGGAAGGTGTTAGCACCTTTTATGTCCGTAGTATCCTACGTGAACCTCTTGATTTTATTTAATTAATGTGCTATAACTTGCTTGTTTTGAAAAGAGGCATTAAAGTGGTAAAGGAAAGAGAGACCTATTTATCTACATTTTTTATTGATTTGGAAGGACGAGTGTCCTTTGCCTACGTACCCATGAGGGATCAAAACCTCGTAGTTCGGGGTAAAAATTGACGTTTGGTTTGTTTTCGTGTTTTTTATTAGTTTTAAAAAAGGTTTTAAAATGAAAAGCCAAGTGGCAAAATAAATTTGTTTGTGCTTTTTATATTAAGGGAAAATGACTTGAAATATGATTAAGATTGATTGCAATTTTGATTTACGAAAGAAATAAACAATAAAAAGGTCACTTGATTTGAGATCAAGGTTTATTGTAAAAAATGTTTTTGTGATTTTGTTATTTGCATGTTTTTTGTTGTTTTTTCCGTTGAAATATAACTACACTAAAATTGAAACTAACGGAGCAAGAAAATAAAGCGTAGGTACCTCATGGTGGTGTTGGACCACCACGAGGGCCTTTAACCTAAGCTAGCAACAAAATAAAAGGGCATACACACACGCACACACCCATGTACCTAAATCTATTACATAAAACCAATTATACATTCTACGGTCTGCGATAAATGATAAATTATTTACATCAAACCTATTTACATTCTAAAATCTACGGAAAATAAATGATAAGAAAAATAAATTATTTACATTAAGCCTATTTACATTCTAAAATTTGCGCATGTAAAAATTAAATGACATAAAAATAGATACGTGAATGATAGCAAGTAACGAAGTAAATAAAATGATAAGGAAAAATAAAATGCAAAGGGTGATTTAAAATGCATGAAACAAAGATAAAAAAAATAAATAATATGAGATGCTGCGAAATAATATACTATGGAAATAAAATGCATAGGAAATGAGTAAACTAGAAATAACATAAAATGCATGTAGGTGGGGTGCAGCAGTATTCAGGTAGACGCAGATAGCAAGCAGAAAGTAAAGCAGTAAAGAGTTGGGCCAAAGAGCAATTTCAGAATCGGGCTTAAAGGACAGGCTGGGGGCCGGTTCAGTTCAGACCCCGGGTCGGGTCCTGGAGAACCGAACCGGTTCGGGAAGTATATATGGGTTGTGACCTAATTTTCTCCCATTTCCCTTATGTTTTCTCTCTCCTGTTCCCTATGCTCTCTTCTCTCTCCTGTTTCTTCTTCTTCTCCGATGGAGAAGTGGTGGCGGCCGGTGGTGGCCGAGCGCGGTGGCCGGCCGTCCTAGACGGCGGTGCCGCCGCTGGAGTTGTGAAAACAACTCCTTTTTTTAAATTTTTTTTTTTGGTTTCTCTTCTACCCTCCTTCCTAAAACCGTTTTCACACTCAAAATCCCCAAATATTAACCCTAGGCCACTAGATCTGATAATAAAAAACAATCAAAGGAAAAGTTTTACCTTCCCTTTCTCTGGAAATCGCGACTTGGACTGCTGCGGTTCCGTCGTAGCTTTTGTTATTGTGTGCGCGACTGTGTTTTGGGTGACTGGTTTGCGATTGAGTTTGTGCAGGTCGATGGAGGGTTTTGGATCGGCTATGTGTTGTTTGAACGTGGTGTTGGTTCTGTGATGACCGATGGTTGTTTTGATGGAAAGAAATGGGTTGATGTTGTGATGTTCTTGAATTAGTGCCAAGATGTGTTACTGGTTTTGTTTTCGATGTTGTTGTGTTTTTTTGCAGGTTTTGTTCTTCTTTTCGGTCCCTTAACATGTGTGCTTGCAGGTTCCTTTTATAGTCCCTGGGTTGTGCTGGAAATGTGAACAAATGTGAATAGAACGTTGCTTGAATTGGGGAGGGAGAAACTGAATTTTGAGTAACTTGTTCCTGAATTTGTGATGCAGAGGCGCGTGACTATTCACGGCTTTCATTTTTGGATCGGGACAGGTTCGGATACGGACGACACAAAATGAAAAAGTAAAAAAAATACAAATAATAATAGTAAAAAGGGAAAAGATAAAGGCTAATTAAATGAAAAAGGATAAGATCAAAATAAAATTGAACTTGATTAAAAGACGGCCTTAAAATAAAAATCAAAACATAAGGAGAGAAGAGGGCCCGACTCGGAATCCAATATGAGGTATTTTAAAATACCTCTCTGCCGAATTTTCCGTCGAAAACGTCAGAGATCGATCAGGTTAAACTGCGTATGAACGTAGGGCCCAAACGACATGTGTCGGTGACAACTTGGGTCAAAAATTGGGGTATGACAAAGGGTAAATGGATTTATGACAAATTATAAGTACTTTATGTCAATGTCATATAGGGAGACACAAAGGCTAGTCCTGAGTCCTGACTAGAATCAGTTTGACAATAAGGTAAGTCTAATAAGGTTTGGTTTCGTAAACAATTTCAAAATTTGATATTCTTCATTTTTTCTGATGTGTGGAAAGTTATGTAAGTCTAATAAGGTTTCGTTTCATAACAGTCACGTAAAGGAAATCCTTTGTAAGACTACAGAAAAGGTACTTTCTGTTTAAAAAATCATTCATTTTAACATTCCTAAGATTAAAGTCAACATTCTTATAATTAAGATATGAAACTTGAAATTCTAAATTGATCTATGATTTTAATTATAAGTACTTTCTGTCAATGACATACGAAACTATAAATCTATTTGACTACTATACATAAAAGAAAAATGACATAACCACATATTACAAAGAGACACCTCAACAATCTATTTCCTATAAGAAAAATAGATTCTCCTCTCCCCTCAACATCTCTCAAAACACTAAATTTGTCCGGATTACACAATCCAGATGTGTAAAATAGGGTGTCTTTTGCACGTTCTGATTGTATATTCACGAAAAATAGTGTTTTGAGATATGTTGGGAGCGGGGAGAAATCATGTTCCAAGAGTTACAATGCAAATAATTCATAAACAATTCATCTTCCTAGAGTAGGACTTTTGCTGCACAGACCTTAATCTGATCCACCACCAACGAACTATCGAATACCCTTCAGTGAAGATGCACAGTATTCTGCCACCCTATATAATAGTTTAAATGTTAACACAATATCACAAAGGATAACATTTGAACATATATGACTTACACTATCATCAAAGATAGATCGATACAAGTACTGTATAGAAACAAATTCTTACTGCAATGAAAACAAGAAGGAAAAAATTCCTTTTAACTCTTCGAAATTACTAAGAACACATTTGATACTACAATGATATATTATGACGACAATTTGATGTTAAATGTAAGTATATATGAGAGGTTAACAGTTAAAGTATTATTACCAGTTAATCATTGAGCCACCAACTGAATTTCACGTAAATATTATCCACTAAATTGTTCATGAACTTGAAATAAGCATGTCTCCAAAAACGCCTGATTATGATTGAGCCAAATACTCCCCAGAAGCCTATAATAAATCCGAATGTTAGACTGATGTAAAATCCACGATTGAGAAGCAAATCTTCATCGTCTTGAACTTCTACTTTTGGATCATGTGGTGGTTTCCCTTCAACACAATATTTTACAAGTGGTGGTCCACAAAGATCAAGATTATCTTCGTAACTTGAGGGACTGAAACTTTGTAATTGTGTACTCTTTGGAATTTCTCCAGATAATTGATTATGTGACAAATCTAACACACCAATCTGATCTATTTGGGAAAGACTAGAAGGAATTGAACCAAGTAACATATTTCGTGACAAATCAAGGGAGTCAAGTGAGGCTAGCTTTCCAATATTTGATGGAATTTTTCCTGTGAAGTTGTTTCTTGATAAACTAAATGAAACCAATTGAATCAAATCTGCTATTTCAGGTGGAACCTCTCCTGAAAAGTGATTGCTTGAGAGATCTTTGTTTTTTAGAAGAACCAATCCATTGTTACTGAACACTTGTTCTACACCTTTCCATGTTAATAATGCATCCAATTCATATCGAATACCTTCATCCTTGATAATATACACATGATTGGTAAAACCATCTAATGAAGCTTTTTGTTTCATTAAAGTTAAATTTTGTATGCATTAGGGACTATTTCCAGATAGATTGTTCAATGAGAGATCAAACAGTTGAATGTTTGGTAGATGGCATATTTCCAATGGTAAACTTCCAAAAAAGTGATTCCTTTGTAAACTTAAAACTTGCAACTCTTTTAATTCACTTCCAATCCAATAAGGGATGAGTCCTTCTAATCTATTTTCTCTCAAATCTAGCATTACTACCTTTGTGCACTTCATTAAGGAGGAAGGAATCTCCTCTGTTAAGCTGTTGTTCCTCAAAAGTAATGCTTGCAGTTCTACAAGTGATCCGGTTGAAGTAGGAATCTTCCCTGAAAAATTGTTGTGGCTCAAATCAAGATAAGCTAATGCCTTGAAATTGCTCCAACAGTCTGGAATTTGTCCAGATAATTGATTATTCGAAAGGTCTAACTGGCCTAACGTTGCATCTATACCATTGTCACATAAGAATGGAATAGAATTAGAGAATTTATTTTTGGACAGATCAATTAATGCAGAACCTAATAGAAAAGGTGGAATGGACCCTTCAAATTCATTTGATGAAAGAGATAAAGAAGAACAATGATTTTTGACTTGAAGATTTGGAATTAATCCTTTGAGATTATTGTTTGAAATGTTGATGCGGCTGCACTCTGGTGATGATAGTTTAGCCCAAAACCACTCTGGAACATTATCTGAAATTCCAGCATTAGAAATATCAAGATCCTGAAGGTATTTTTGTGTCTGAATCCATTTAGGAAATGTAAGACCAAGTATGCAGGATCTCCATCTCATAGTGTCCAGTTGAAAAGGCGGGACCCAATTTTGGGTAAATCTCAGTTCTAGTGAATTGCCAGACAAATCTAATTTCTATAACATTGACATTTCTGAAAAATGGAAGTCGGAGATCATACCACTTATAGAGTTCGAATCCATCCTCAGTATCCTTAGTTTAATTGGAAATCGAATATCTTCAAATATCTTCCTGTTTAGACTGTTTTCAGAAATATCAAATATTTCCAAAAATGAGAATATTGAGAGATCAGCTAGTGTGCCATTGATTTGATTGGTGCTTAGATCTAATTGTTGAAGTGGGTATCTAGCACATCTTGATAAGTGATGAATTAATACTTGAAGCTCACCACTGAAACTGTTATTGGACAGGTCCAATGATTTCAACTTACTTGCATTCATCCAAAATGATTTTGGAATTCTCCCTTCTAAAGAGTTTGATGCAATGGAATAATATTCCAACTGAAACGGTATGCTATTACCTTCAGGAATCTTTCCACTTAGCTTATTATCAGAAAGATCCAATATTTTCAATGATGTGAATGCAGAAAGTTCGGGTAGTGTTCCAGTGATTCCATTCTAACTGAGGTATAACACTTGAAGCGAGTTTCTTACACAACCACTAGAAATATTTTGTAGAATTGTTTGAAGGTCTTCTGCGAAATTGTTTTCACTCAGATCTAAAGAACGTAAGGTGCATACATTCATGAAGGATTTAAACACCCCACCCTTCAATCTATTATCTGACAGGTCAAGTACCTCAAGAGACTTCATCACTATGCCATAGCAATTTGAAGGTGAATCCACCATTCGATTACCACTAAGGTCAAGCTCAAAAAGATTGAAACTTATGTTTGACACCCACTGGAATATCAAGGATGACATAAAATTTTTCTGAGAGAGATCAAGGATAGAAAGAGAAATGGAAAAATTGAACTTGGATTGACTCAATTTCCACGTTGGTGTAACACATTCACAAACTCTTGGCTTTGGATAGGCGAGCATCACTTTCTTCACACATATGTAGGGAGTGTAGTCGATGTACTAATTAGTTGACTAACTTTAGCCTTTGTGTAAACTTTATTTATTGCATATGGAGAATCCTCCTAGTAAGCTCCATAAACTAATCATAATGCTTGTAAAAAATTTCGTGTCTATAAGGGAACTTCGGTATGTTCCTTACAAGATTAGGAATGCTCGTAAAACATCAAAAACTACTTTGAATTAATATTTCGAACACACTCTTCCACTATATTCATAATTTAAAATTCAAAAGTGTGGAGGAAAATTAGAGTAAAAATTCAGTAAAAATTTAGGTAAACCATGTTTTCATTGATGAATGAGTTTCCACTAACTACTTTGCATAAATATCTTGAAATCAATAATTGTTGCATGCTGTACCTGACGCGTCGGTAATATTGATTTGAACGCAAACAACAACCGCAACTTTAAATAACAACTACTTGATGCGTCAGTAATATTGATTTGAACGCAAACAACAAACAACGCAACTTCAAATAACAACGAACTAGATTCTGCAAGACAAACTAGAAAGTAAACCTGCAAAGTTGAACACGTTAGTATTAACTTGAGGCATCACGAGGACGGTCCTTGAAATTTATCCGCCTCAATGTGCACAAACTCCCCAAGATTCAACATGTCCTTCTCCTAGTTATGGAGGTAACAGAGCAGCAAGAATCACAAATTTACCAGGCAGATGTTTATCTCAGGAAGTAAAATGGAGGAGATGAAAACAAATTTTATTTTTTCTTTTTTAGGTATACATGTATTTTCTTTGTATGTATCTTGTGTTACTGAAAGCAAAAATATATAGCCCATTTTTTCTGCAGAGAAAATTAAGGATGACACGTTACTTGATGAGTCAATGCCATTTTCTACTTTTAAGCATAAAAGGCATGTGCATAATATATTATAGACGTTTATAAAAGCCACATAACTCTTTGACCAAATAAGCAAGGTAATCCTTGAGTTTAATAGTTTCACATGGTCAAAAATTACAACCATCCCCCACATATTTCAAAAGTTAAAATGAAAGAATAAAAGAATTTTTCATGGGTAAACATCATAGATGTAATGCTTCAGAACAATACGGAACATGTCCTAGACTAATAAGACTTTACGCAATGAATTGGTTTCGCACCACCTCTGAATTTTCCATTTTACTCCCGTTCGGATTTCAAAAACCGAATAATTTTTACCATATCCGAAGAGTGAAAACAAATATATGGAGAGAAAACAAATACATGGTTCAACTACTATGGTGCAGTATTCAAATAAATAGTATTTAACTCGACCTTAACTCTTTTTGACGCAACAATTTGTTTTAAATTATATAGAGCCCGAGCCAAGCACAAGTACATAAATCACTATTAAGAAAATAATTTAGTTTTATGTTATAGATTTAACACAAACAGTGAAGGAAACAATCTACATAAGTTGAAAAGATAAAACCCTTAGGTTGGATAAAACTCAACAACGACGGTGTTTACAAAGGAAGTGGTGAATATTCAAGAAACGGTGGATTCTTCCGCGCCTCTGAAGGAAGATGGTTAAAAGACTACACTCAAAAGATTAAAATGTGTGATACACTTTATGCTGAAATGTAGGGCGTATATCTTAATTTAGATATAGCTTGGCAAGAAACTCATTTTACAAAGTAACTCAAAAATCTTGATTAACAAGGTTACATATAACTACAAGTTTATTGGATCAGTTTCCACGTTGGAGCAACGCATTTACAAACTCTTGGCTTTGGATTGGCGAGGTCAATTTCATCATACATGAGGGGAGTGTAATAGATATGTTAATTAGTTGACTAACTTTAGCCTTTCTCCAAACATTTTAAATTGTATTAGAATAGAGAATCCTTCTAGTGAGCTTCATAGACTTCTTTTTCATGACACCTCCAAAGTTTCCATGCATATGAATGTTCGGCTAGTTTTTTAGTTTTTTTTATTTGGCCTTTGACCCTCTCTTGTAAAAAAAATAAAAATAAGATTTACCTTAGACGTTTTAAAGTTTTTCACTAAATAGACATGTTCGGCTAGTTTAGTTCATATACAGTATAAAGTATAGATAATAACAAATTACTGACTTTATTTTTGTCAGAAAATGTATGAATCTACTATTTTGATTTTTTTTTTCATTTGGTATTTTTGAATTGTGGATTAGTTAAAAAACTTAGTTTGTAAGGTTTTATTATTCATTTTCAAAGATCTCTAAGTGGTTTTTAAATTCAGTTACAATTACATTAATACTTTGTTATTTATTCATTTAAAATAGTTAAAATGCAGGTAACGAGTACAATTACGAGAACTAGAGAGTACAACTAAGGATATTGAAGTTACTACGGTACGGGTAATTTTGCAGAGTATAGGAACGTGTAATACAATGCCCTACTCAGACCCTCTAAATGGTCATCTCGATCGCATTAAGTATATATACATCCAAACCATTCCGATGTATCTATCCCAACACCTTTTGGCAGCATGTATGCATGTATGTATTAATTATATCAAGAAAGGGCTAAATAAGGAGGAAAAACATAGTTGCCAAGGTGTAATAGCTAAAAGAGGGTGTAGAAAACGAAAGACCCCTAATAAGCAAACAAGGCCCGAAGAGAAAACATTACGACAGCTGCTCTTTACCCAAACGTTTTTCTCATTCCCAAGTGAAATGTTCATATTGCCCTTGCGTGAGTTAACTTGCGCTGCGTGAGTTAACTCATGCTACGTGATGTTAATGGCCAAACGCTTTTGAATGAAACAATAAAACTTTACCCCATTCAGAAGTAAAATAATTGTTATAGTTGGAAGGTGCATTTCTGAACGTAATGTAATGTAATTATAGGACATATTTAGGAACTTTATGTAATTTAATGTAACTTTTATTCGAATTTATTTAATACACGACTTTATTTGAATTTTTTAATACAGTTCTTTATTCGAATTCACGCCGAGTTTAATTAGTTTTTATTCGAATTTATTTATTCAAAACCTACCTATGGTACCATCAGTGCATGCAAAAAAAAAAGGGTCATGCTTCCCACCATCTTAGAGTGAATTAACCCACGCTGGCCCATGCTTGCCACGTGAGTTAACTCACGCTAGTATTAAACCCAATGTGAGTTAACTCACGCCAGTTTGGCCGGTGTTCAAAACTCAAGAACACGTTTTTTGGACTTTGGTCAATTGTTCAACCTTCATTTTAATATTTTTTACATGTTCTTTTTACAGTTTTTTGACTGCATTTAGTGCATATAAAACCTATGCAACCATTCCCCCTATAAATACCCTCTTAAACCTTCACCATTTCCTCACATTCTCTCCTTCTTCTTCTCACTCTTTCACCTTTGTAGTTTTTGTTTTTAGCTTTTTTGGGGGGCCAATTTAGGGGTAAAAAAGGGTCAAGGAAGGGGGTAAAATAGGCCAACTGACTTGGGCAGAAAGAGGTCAACCCTTGGTGTAAAAGTAAATCTCCTTCTTTATACCCCAAAAACTTTTTACCGTGGGTAAAAACACTCTTTCTTGGGGTATAAAAACAACCAGATTTAGATTTACCCTGAAGGGATGATGTCTTTTTATAACGCCCTATTTCTATTAAAGCGATAAAACATGCGAATAAAGCATATATTCAAGAAATAGACGTTACGTCTTCAACAAAAACAAAGTTTAACATGCATATATAAAATTTCTCAACAGTCGCAGCGGATATAAATCATACATCTCCAAAGTATACATGCCATGAGATCAATATACATCATCATATAAAATCTCCAAATCCCGACATATGGGTCAAATCTCAATAACAAATAAATCCAACAAAAACATAAAGACCGACGTCATAATCAGAGCCTAATCTAAGACTCCAAGAAAATGATAACGGAGATTACCTCCCGCTATCCAAGCACTCACCAAAAGCAAACTACTTCTGCACTCCGTCTACCCATTCATACAAACAGGTAGGCGGTCAAAACCACTAGGGGTTAGCTTCACATCAATCATAATCAACATAAACAGTTGGACATAAATGAATTAAATTAAGTCTCAATTAATCATCAAGAGCAATTAACTTTCATATGCATATACACACAACAATTACAATGTCACGAGTATATATTCATCAAACACACTTACCAGCAACAACCATCATTCACATACATCACTTAAGACTCATGCCAATATGATATGCGCCTATATACGACACATATATGCATGTGGTACCATATCACCGACAACTAGAAGCCAACCGAACATCTTATGTAAGAGTACACCTCCTCTTACGATTGAACTATGTAAAAGTACACCTCCTTTTACATTTCTCATATGACCCAATATGATTTATGATGCATGGACATACAAGCAAAGACCCAATAATGCAAAACCTTCAACATATACATCCACCAACAACAATGTAAAGGTACACCTCCATTTACATTGACTAGTTCATCAACAATTGCATTATCAAGTATTTACGTCCACACAATCAACAATTCATAATTCAAATAAGAGTCCTCACCACATTATCAACAAACATCAACATCAATTGTCATATATACATTAATCAATATCAACTATATCATATAGTTCAACAACTCCATATAATTTCTCATAATTCAAGTAAAGGAGAAAATACAACATTTTATGATAAATATCATTTTCAACACCTAGCAATCATTCAAACATCTTTATGTAATCATCTAAAGCTATTCATAAAAGATTTGCAAGGCAAATGGCCTTAAAGATCATTTTCGACAAGTTCGTGTATCATTTTACAACTTTTAAAACAATCGAGGCAATTAACTAAGACCAAGTAAACAAATTCTAATGCCTCAACTAAGCATACACTTAGATCACATATAAGTGCAGTTGAATATGCATGTACGTTTCACCGGCTAAATACGACAAAAACATGAGAATCACAAAGTTCGTCTCTCTTTATCATTTTTTTCCAAAAGAATTCCATTTTCAAAGAAAAGTAAGTTAAAACTCAATGAAACCAATCCAACCATTTTTAGAAATCATATAATCAGTATACAACCTTAACCCCACCCCTTTTTCTTAAGAAAAACAAGTTTCGGAAAAATCGACGTTCTTGGACATTTTTCAAAAGTTTAGTTCAATCTCATAAAATCAAGCTCAATCCAATCCATAAGACGTTCCAGTAGATTAAAGAGTGAAAACAATAGTTAAACATGTTGAAAGAAGCCTTTTAGAAAACTCAGATCGGCCCCTAAACGCCCGAAACAATAAAAAAGGGGTTTGCTGTTTCTGGACATCGCGCCTGGCACGGCATTTGTCGCCATGGCGGGATGTGTCAGAACAGAAACCCTATTCTTGTGTTTTCCTCTCGGGAATCGAATATTTTTCACCCCAAAACCCCAATTTTGATCCCCTTAACCTAAAATTCGTCCCCAAAGATTATTTATACGTTTATGTACATAAAAAAGCACTCAAATCCATATAAAACATGAATCAAAACATCATTCTATCACAAATCACCATTTGACCCTTTTTTGTAAAACTTTCAAAAACCACACAAAATCTCACCACAACTCTATGATTATGATTGCTCATGGTTCCAATCATCAACAACATCTCATAACAAAAACAACATCAATTAGAAATGAATTCATCAACAATCCATCAACAAGAACATCATACTTCACCAATTTTGAGCAAAACACAAAGTATACATATATATATAACTTGAGCATGTAATTTCATCATCAACAACTTAAGCACGAATTTCACCAATTAAACTCACAATAATCACTTATCTCAAATAAGCACTTATGCAAAGAATTAGAGAAGAGATTACAACTAAGAGATTATGAATGAAATCTAACCCCCTTACCTCAATAAGCAATAATACTAGCAAAAGCTTCAATTAAGGTCCTAGAATCCCTAGCTCCTCTTGGTTCTTCAAGCTTTTCTCTACAACCCTCTTCTCTTCCTCTTGCCCCTTTTTCTCTCTACCTCTTCTCAAAATTTTATAAAATGATTGTGAACCCCAATTCTCTTAAAGACTAAGGCTTAAATAGTGTCTACACTATTGGGCTTAACCCTTAAGGTCTAATGGGCTCAAAGCCCTTATAAACTAACTCCCAAAATTTCTATTCACTCACGGTTAAAAGTTATCAAATAATTACTGGTCCAAAACTAATTATCACCACCGAATAGTAACTTAGTAAAAATAATGGTTCTCACTTGCAATACTAAAAATAACTCTCACCATGAAATTACTAATTTAACCTTGCTCGCAAAAGACCGAAATACCCTTCTAACAAGAAAACTCATTAAAATACACACATAGGTAATTAATCACATACGAGCATAATTAAACACAAATAAAAACAATTAAAATTAAATCTAGTGAAAATCGGGCTGTTACACTTTTTTCCCCAAGATGATTGGTCTTTTTTACCACCGACCTTGATCCTCTGTTACCCCTAAGTTGGTCTATTTTTACCTCAAAGAAGCATATTTATTTTATTCCAATAAAATGTGTCAAATTATGTATTATGTAATTGTATCAAAAAATTAATAAAATGACGTTTTGTATTGCCATTTATATTATTAGCATTTATATTACTAGCATTTATATTATTTGTATTACCATTTAAATAATTATTTATGTTACCATTTAAATATATTCGAAAAAAATATTGCATATTTTGAAACGTGAGTTAACTCACGCTGCAGTATTTGTAAATTAACACTAGCGTGAGTTAACTCACGTAGCGTGTTTTAACTCACGTAAAAAATACATTGGCGTGAGTTAACTCACATAGGGGCATTTGGTCATTTCACTTGGGAATGAGCAAAAACGTTTGGGCAAAGAGCAGAATTCAAACATTACAAAGCCCAAAGAAATGAGGCAGACAAAGCAAGTCAAAAGATAGAAACATATACACACGTCAGGGAAACTTTTGACCAAATATTATTGAACATGTATGTTTGAAGATTTTATGGCTGACACCTAGGTGATGTAATCACATAGGAAGTCAAGGTTTTGGTAAAAAATTTATTTAACAGCAATGCTATGTTTGGAATGGGTGAGGTGTGATTGAAATGTTATAGGATTAAATTAAGTAATTGAGGTGTAAATGGAAAGCGTGTCCGAAACCAAGATGACACAAAAACGATTGATTATATCTGATGTCGAAGTTTTTGTGTGTGATGAAGGAATGAGAATGAATATGAGTTTATAGAGAGATCATTAAAGGGAGTCCTGATTGTAGGAATCCACGATTTTGGTGGAACTTTGTCACATCTCTTTTAAATGTTGGATCGGACGGAGTCCAGATTGTAGGAATCCACAGTATTGGTGGAATTGGTAAAACCACAGTTGCTCGATAATGTAAGGGACTACATGTGAACCTCGATTTCCAAAAATATATACAAATATATACATATATTGTATTCAAATCTTAATTCTGGATTTCCCCGAGTTTGAAGAAGTGGTAGAATGGGATGGAATGCCATTCATGGAGATGAAAAACCTCAAAGCTCGACTTGTGACAAAGGTCCTGAGCATCTTCCAAATAGTTTAAGAGTATTAGAATGGTGGAGATATCCATCACCATCTTTACCTCCCAACTTTCATCCAAAGAGACTTGTGACATTGGAGTTACGACAAAGTTGCTTAATGTCACTCGACTTGCTTAAAATGTTGAACATTAATGGCCGTAGCTGGCCACCTTTAAAGTTGTGCTCTCTTGAAAAACTCAAGCTTTCATCCTGTTACTGACTGAAGAGTTTCCAAAAATATTAGGAACGATAGAAAATATAACAATGCTTGATTTGTGGCACACTCCTATAAAAGAACTTCCATTTACAAATCACAATCTCACCCGGCTTGAAAAAGTGGTGCTGATTGGCTGTAGAGTTTTCAGTTACCGAGAAGTACTTTTGTGATGCCAAAACCTCATCAGTTCATTGCTGGGGAATGTACATTGCTGGGGAAAAAGAAAAACAGATGTATTTGAGCTAAATTTCAATGTTATTTTTCTTAAAACATAATGCATCCAACTAAACGGATGTTATTTTCGTAAACAAATGAAATCATGTGCCGTGTACACTATCTGGTCTCCAAAACAAACTTTTTATTGACAAAATAGGAGTCAGTGTATTCAAACAAGGAATCAACATGGAGGACATCCGATCCACCAATCCACGGGAAATCCACAGACATCCTATGCATGCCAGATATTCTTTTCATAATTTTTTTTCTTCATTTTTTGAGCATGTTTTTTGTTGGAATTTGCATCGGAAGACATATCGTTGTTTCTGTTATTTAGGGGAGGAAGGACCCAAGAGTTTTTTTTAATTTTTTAATTTTTTTATTCTTTGATGTACAAATGTATTATTTCTTCTGTACTCCTTCCGTTTCAAATGTATGAAATTTGATTTGATTTGATTAACATTTGCTTATATTTGAGTCTGGAGTAGTTAATCAACAAATCTCCTCTATATAGACAACTTTTTTTTTTTTTAGCAACTCTATATAGACAGCTTGTTTCTATTAAATTAAATATCTTATGCTGACTAGAACCTTAATTGTCCATTGTATCATAATAACTCTTAATAATTATTTTCTTCCCTTATTTCTATTCTATTCAAGCACAAAACACTTGTTTCCCTTTTTCAAATATGGATAGTTTATCGGTTTGATGCAGATCTTTATTTTCCGGTCTTCATGTTTGAGACAATTTAGATCTGATGTATTTGTAGCAGTGTCAAGATTCTCTTTGGAATATGAACTATACATCATGTTCTTTTTGTGCAAACCTAAAGTTGATTTTTTGAATTGCAATTGTTGTACCCTAACGTTTCTGTTGTAGATGACTGTGAACTTTGGTCGGTTTGAATTTGCTTTTAGGGTTTGAATGGTTGGTTGGGTACTTACATTCTGATAAGGCTTGTAAATGAAAAATAAACAAAATACATCGCGGAAGAAGAAAAATTTATTACATACTGAAGATGAAATCTGTTATGAGTATTTCGCAACATTTTTCAAATATTTTGACTTAATTTTGATGATGTACCTCTCTTTTAGGATTGTGCAAAATGATATGAATTAATGTTCTTGTTATAATTTTGTATCATTATGGATTTTTATTTTTTAAGGCCACTAGAAATCTTGAAAAGTTTTTGGTGACTATTCAAATTGACATTCCAATAATTAAGATATGAAACTTGAAATGGTAAATGGATTTTAATTTGTTTCATGAAAAATTGTAAGTACTTTTTTTCAATGACATATAGGAGACACAAAGGCTAGTCCTTACCTGAAAGTTTGACTCCATTCCTGAGGTAAGTCTAAGCAAATACTTGTAATTTTTACTTGTACAATACTTCACCAATGTTTATTGCAAAAATACATTACAGAGAATACATAAGGTATTGCAAGTTGCAACTCAGTTCAACATGAGACTAATACATAAGAGAAAAATGATATAACCATAAATTACAAAGAGACACCCCACCAATCTATTTCCTAGAGGATAGTTTCTTCTCGGCCCTCAACATTTCTCAAAACACTTAGTTTGTCTTTTGCACGATCCGTATGTGCAAAGCAGGGTGTCTTTTGCACGTTTGGATTGTATAATTAAAGACGAATCAAGTGTTTTGAGACATGTTGGGGTGAGGAGAAATCATCTTCCTAGAATTACAATGCAAATAATCCATTCACTTTCCTCGAGTAGAACTTTGACAGTGCCTATAATCCTTTTCAAGCCTGCACACCTTAATCTGATCCATCACCAACACACTATAGAGCACCCTTTGGTGAAGATGCACAATCTTCTGCCACCCTGTATAATAGTTTAAGTGTTAACCACTTTATAAATAAAGTCTAAAATATAAATTTTTAGAAAACTTGAAATATTTGTTTTCTGAGAGGTAGAAAAATTGAAATTTGAAACACAATATCATGAAAAATAACTTTTGAACATATAACTTCTTCAAAAACAAGTTTTGAACATATAAGTACTATCATGAAAGAAAGATAGATAGAAGTACTGTACACAAACATATGCTTATTTTAATGGAAGTAAATAAAAAAACATTCCTTTAAACTCTTCAAAATTACTAAGAACACATTATTTAATAACCTGTAGAGACTAAAATTGAAAGTTTTCAATAAAAACTATTTGTAAAAAATAATTTTTAGATACTATAATGATATATTATGATGACTATTTGATGTTAAATGCAAGTATATATGAGAGGTCTAAAGTTAAAGTACTATTACCAGTTAACCATTTAGCCCCCATCTGCATATAACGTAAATATTGTCTGCTAAATTGTTCATGAACATGAAATAAGCATGCCTCCAAGAACGTTTGATTAGGATTGAGCCAAATACTCCCCAGAAGCCTATAATAAATCCGAATGTCAGACTCATGTAAAATCCACGATTGAGAAGCAAATCTTCATCGTCATGAACTTCTGCTTTTGGTTCATGTGCTGGTTTCCCATCAACACACAACTTCACAAGTGGTGGTCCACAAAGATCAAGATTATCTTCGTAACTTGAGGGATTGAAACTTTGTAGTTGTGTACTCGTTGGAATCTCCCCAGATAATTGATTATGTGACAAATCTAACACACCAATCCGATCTATTTGGGAAAGACTAGAAGGAATTAAACCATGCAACTTATTTCGTGACAAATCAAGAAAGTCAAGTGATGTTAGATTTCCAATATTTGATGGAATTTTTCCTGTGAAGTTGTTTCTTGATAAATTCAATGAGACCAATTGAATCAAATTTACCATTTCATGTGGAATCACTCCTGAAAAGTGATTGCTTGAGAGATCTATGCTTTTTAGAAGAAACAATTCATTGTTGTTGAACAGTTGTTCTACACCTTTCCATGTCAATAATGCATTCAATTGATAGGGTATGAAATCATGTATAATTCCTTGGCTGATAATAAAATAACGAAAGGTAACACCAAGTGGTGATGCTTTTTGAGTCATTGAAGTGAAATTTTTAATGCATTCAGGAATCCGTCCAGAGAGATTGTTCAATGAGAGATCAAAGAGTTTAATGTTTTGTAGATAGCAGAGTTCAAATGGTAAACTTCCAAAGAAATGATTCCTTTGTAAGCTTATAACTTGCAGCTCTTTTAATTCGCTTCCAATCCAATAAGGGATGAGTCCTTCCAATCTATTTTCTCTCAAATCTAGCATTACTAAGTTTGTGCAATACATTAAGGAGAAAGGGATCTCCCCTGTTAAGCTATTATTCCTCAATAGTAATGCTTCCAGTTCTACAAGTGATCCCATTGAAGTAGGAATCTTCCCTGAAAAATTGTTGCGGCTCAAATCTAGATAATGTAATGCCTTGAAATTGCTCCAACAGTTTGGAATTCGTCCAGATAATTGATTATTCGAAAGGTCAAACTCAATTAACATTGCATCTTTACCATTTGCACATAGGAATGGAAGAGAATCAGAGAATTTGTTTTTGGACAAATCAATAATTGTAGAACCTTGTAGAAATGGTGGAATGGGCCCTTCAAATTCATTTGATGAAAGAAATAAAAAAGAACAATGATTTTTGACTTGAAGATTTGGAATTAATCCTTTGAGATTATTGTTTGAAATGTTGATTCTCGAGCACACTTGTGATGAGAGTATAGACCAAAACCCCTCTGGAACATTATCTGAAATTCCAGCATTCGAAATATCAAGATCCTGTAGGTATTTTTGTGTCTGAATCCATTTAGGAAATCTAAGACCAAGTTTGCATGATCGCAATCCTATATCGTGCAGTTGAAAAGGCGGGACCCAGTTTTCGGTAAATCTCAATGCTAGTGGGTTGTCAAACAAATATAAATATCTTAACATTGACATACCAGATAAATGGAAGTCAGAGATCACACCACTTAAAGAGTTTGAATGCATGCTCAGTGTCCTTAGTGTAGTTGGAAATCGAATATCTTCAAATATCTTCCCATTTAGTTTGTTTTCAGAAATATCAAATATTTCCAAAAATGAGAATATTGAGAGATCAGGGAGTGTGCCATTGATTTGATTCATGCTTAGAACTAATTCTTGGAGTGAGTATATAGCACATCTAGATAAGTGATGGATTATTACTTGAAGCTCACCACTGAAACTGTTATTGTACAGGTCCAATGACTTCAACTTACATGCATTCATCCAAAATGATTTTGGAATTTCCCCTTCTAAGGAGTTTGATCCAATATGGAGTTTTTCCAACTGAAATGGCAAGCTACTACCTTCAGGAATCTTTCCACTCAGCTTATTATAAGTAAGATGCAATATTTTCAATGATGTGAATTTAGAAAGGTCGGATAGTGTTCCAGTGATTTCATTAAAACTGAGATCTAACACTTGAAGTGAGTTTCTAACACAGCCACCAGACAAATTGTGAATAATTGATTGAAGGTCTTGGGTGAAATTGTTTGAACTCAAATCTAAAGAATGTAATGTACATGCGTTCATGAAGGAGTTAAATGCCCCATCATTCAATTTATTATGTGATAGGTCAAGCTCAACAAGTTTGGAACTTATATTTGACAATGACTGGAATAACATGAATGATGTGAAGCTGTTGTCTGATAGTCTTAGTTTTCTCAATTCTGGAAGACTACAGGAAAAACTATTTGATGGGAGATCTACCATTTGATTAGCACTAAGGTCAAGCTCAACAAAATTGGAACTTATGTTTGACACCCACTGGAATATCAAAGATGACGCAAATTTGTTCCAAGAGAGATCGAGGATAGAAAGAGATTTGGAAAAGTTGAACTTGGATTGACTCAAGGAATGGATAAAATCATCAGAAAGGCCACAACTTTGTAAACTTAGTTCTCTCAGTTTTGGTAACTTACCAATCATTTGCAACCAACTATTGGATTTATCAAGATTAGATATAGACACCATGTGAAGATGTGTTAAAGAAGTAAAATTAGACAACCACTGACCTCCACTGTGATCCTCGTTGTCAATTGTCATAGGACTATAAAAATAGCTTCCAAGATAAAGCTCTTGTAGGTTTGTAAGCTTTCCAAGTTGAGATGGAATACTTCCTTCCCAATAATTGAAGCTGAGATCAAGAAATTGCAAGTTGGAGAGATCTCCAAGTCGATGAGGAATCAAACCATCTAGACAATTCCAAGAAAGATTCAAGTAATTCAAATGCGAAAGAGACTTAAATTCAACAGGAATTTGTCCGTTAAAATAACAATGCGAAAGATCAAGGTATCTTAGGTTTCTTAAAGATCCAAAGAAACCTGGGAGAATACTCTTTATGAAATTATTTCTGCTGAGGTTCAAATATTGTAATTGTTGCAACTCCATCAATGACTTATGGATGTCACCTCTGATATAGTAATTATAATCATCATTATAATTACCATAATTACCATGAAGGTCGAGCATAATTACATGACCAGTGACGTTGCTGCAACCAACTCCCTTCCATTGGCAGCAATCTGCAGTCATCCAAGATGACAACATGTTGTCGTATACATCAATAAGGCCAGCCTTGAATTGAAGAAGTGTCTGCCTCTCACTTTGTATGCATCTAACAACCTCTTTAGAACAAACAAGGTCTGCATGTAACACAAAACACATGAGAAATATTGTTCGAATCAATTTCAAACAAAATGTATTCACAATTGACATTGTGGTCATGACAAGTTATGTATGAAAATTTGTATGTAATTTGATTGATTGTTGTGTGCACTTAATTGTATTGCCAATAGCTGAATTTATTTATAATAATTACATTGTGGTCATGAATGATTGTTGCCAAGAACCATAAGGGGAAAAACGACAAGAGTAAAGATAACGTAGAAGAAGACTTTAGAGTCTTTCATAAAAAACAAAAATATATAATCACCCATATTTAATAATTATATGATTAGTTGATTTTTCCTTTGTAATCTTTTTGTTTTGATTTATGTTATACGATATACAGTATTTTGATTTTTAACAAGGCAAAATAAAATTTATATGCCATAAAAACGGTCTAAAGAAGTACAAAGGTTGAACAAAAAAGAAACGAAACTACTAAAAGGTTTACCGTTTACCTCATGCCACCGAAACGATAATAATTTAATTATTTCTAGCAGATTAGCAAAATACTCTTTTTGCTTTAAACAACAATTATTCATTTTTTTCATACTAGCAAGCCACATAACATGCACTCTGGTCTGTTATGGTTAGAAAATCTTCCCAAAACACTAAAATGAAGACTCTGTTCAACAAACAAAAGTGGGTCACGGATTAAGACCAGGTGATGACTTAATAGTCTTTTAAAAAAGACAAAAATACAGACTTGGAAAAGTCTTGGTCTATTACAATGCATAGACTGTTTTCATCCACATATATGTGTTCTTTGTCTAGTTCTCTAACTTATCAGCATTACGTGTTGTTCCTTAAGCTATTTTTAATTTTATGTGATACTTTTATGATTGTGAATTGGTCACAGTAAGGGAATTCTGTGTTAAGGGAACGAATGGTAAAGAAAATTGAATTTCAAGCAGAGGCAAATATTAAAAGAAATTCTACATCACTATGCAAATTGATATATAATTGAATGATAAATAGTAATATGAAACAATGAAAAGGAAAAAGAAGATAAAACTCCTATAATCATTAGTGTTTTGATATAATTAACGTGAAATGAATAGAAAACATATTGGATATTACTCAATTTAATGTATTTATTTTGAAAACTATCAAGTGTTTTTTATGAAATTTTGATTTTGATTCAAACTAAAAATATAAATGTTTGTTGCTTTCAAGTTATAATAAACTAAACTAACTATGATTATCTATTTCAATGACACCAAAAATATAATCTAAATTCTTTTTTTTTAATGACACAAACAACAATCTTTATTATAGGAAAAGTTGGGATGCTTCAAATTCTCTTGGATACCCAATCTTTCTCTTGGCCTTATCAAAAAAATTATAGAAAAAGTTGTTTAAGAGTATAATTGGGATAGTAAAAAAGTAAGTATAAATATACTTATATAGTTTGTTATACTTTTTAAATGATAAAGGAAAAAAACCAGACATATTGTATATATATTCATATCGTGTTTGTTACATTTTTTTAATATTTAAATTTATTTTTATCTATTTGTTACATGTGTTATTTGTATTAAAAATTGAGGGTATTTTTGGAAAGAGAAAAAGTCAGTCTAAAAGAGATGAAAGAGATTATTTTCTCTATATATAGTATAGATAAATGTACTTACTAAGTCATTGATCCATTGACACTAAGCGAAAGTCATTTAAGAGTTTCTTCTCCCATGATGAAATTGGTAAATCAATTTATTCTCCAATCAGTAATTAATGAGAATTTGATATTTTCATTTCTGTCTATCATTGCTTGAGATCCATTCTTTAACAAAGACCTGATCTGTAATGAAACAAACGGTGATGGTGTTAAATGACCTTTGAGTGGGGTATCTCCGTCAACAACCTTCTTCTCCGGGCGAATGGGGACGATGTATCTGCACACACTCTGACGGTCAAGTCATGAAGTGTCATAGATTGACAGGTATATGTGGGTAATAGTGAGCATACTTGACCCAATGACCATAAGTTAATATTTATAGAGTATGAAGCCTCTAGGTTTTGATGATGTTTTGTGCTTTTATTCTTTAAGATTAGTAGTTATTAGTATTTCTTGTTTTTGTTCCTTAGCTTGTTTTTAGAATTTGTTAAAGCACCCTAGCTTGCATATGTCCCAATCCAACTCATTGTGTCTGTTGTTTCTCTGTATGAATCGTCTAAAAAATGGGTGAATCGTATCACTCAAGTCTCTGACTTGAAGTGAATCGATTCAGGGTATTTATGAATCGACTCATGATTGAATCGTTTCAATTATCCTTGAGTCGTATCACAAAAGTCTCTGACTCTCTCTGAATCGATTCACACCAACTCTGAATCGTTTCAACTTCTTCTGGGCAGTTTGAATCGTTTCATTTTTCACATGACATTCATTTATTGAATCGACTCATGTAGTTGATTTTGTGCGAAAATTTACACTTGTTCACCTTTTCTATAAATACTCTCTTCCTCATAACTTCCAATTTATTGAAACATTTGCAACTATTCTCTCTAGGTCTCAAAAACTCATTGTTCATACATTCTTCAAGATTAAACACTTTTTCTTAGAATCACTTTGTTCTTTGAGTCTATAGATTCTCTAGGGTGCTAGTAAGGATTGTAAGTTGGTTCTCTCAAGAAGATTGATTGGGCTTAATCAAGGCTTCAAAGGAAGTGAATAATCTCATTCCACCTCCAAAGGACTTGGGGGTCTTTCTAACCGTTCTTGAAGTCGAAGAGGGTTCGTTTACCGGACGTAGCATAGAAGGCTTAAGTGAAGAGTTCGAAGGGGTGAACGGATAATCAAGGATCCGAAGATTCAAGAAGCACTAAATTCAAGACAATTATCTACTTAACTATAAACGAACTAGATTATTACACGATGAATTCATTTAAACGGATCAAATTTTGTGTAAGTTAAATGACTTATATATGTCGAGGGATCCTAACTCGTATTTAATAATTATTATTTTAGTAATCACGCCTAATTTTTTTTTCTGTAAATTCAAAGCATAGTTTGTAATGTGTTAAATTATTTTTCACGTAACGTGATCTTATTTATGAACTAAATAATAAAATTCATTGTATAAACTTAATTTCCTTAATTTATATATTTTATTACCGTAATTTTATACATCAATGTAACAACGTATAATTTCATTATATCTTGTTCATCCAAAAACAATATGGCCTAGCTTAAAAGTTTGACGTAGGCTAGCCGTAGGTACCGTAAGATATTTGAAAACCAAACCAAAAATTCGATTAACTGGAAATTAAATTCAATAAATTAAATTATTTCCATTTTTATATATTTGATTCCTAACCAAATCAATCAAATTTTATCTCAATTTATTTGATTTTCAGTTTTAGGCCATTTAAAAATTGATCACCCGAAATTGAAACCAAATCATTATATATAGAAGAAATTCTATTCACCTTTCCTAAGAAGGTGAATATAATTCATGGAAAAAAGAAAATAGAACATACATGTTGCCTTTATTGAGTTTGGTTCAATATTTTATGATATTCTCTTACAAAATCCATTGGTTCATATTCATTTCTTCGAAGCAATCAGAATCCACAACTATCCTGGAAGCAACCCAAAAGAATTGAACGGTCATGACTCAAAACATAAATGGGTCCAGACTAATAAAAAAAAGTAAAGACTACGTGATGACAAAGTAAGTATTTTAGAAGAAAAAAAAATATTGTTAAAAAAAATATTTTAGAAAAAACAAAAAGATGGACTTGGAAAAGTCTCTAGTCAATTACACATACTATGGAAAGACTACCTTCATCCAGACTTTTGTTATTGGTTTTGTTTTGTTCTTGAACTCTTTATCATTATGTGAACTGGGCATAGAGTTGGAACGAAAACATCATTGTTAAGTGAATGAGTGGCTAAGAGAATTGATTTCAAAAAAATTGGGAAAACGTTATAAAAGAAATAAGAAGGTTTTGTAACCGTACGAGTCTAATAGGCCCGATCAAATTATCTTTAAAAGTTGATTTTTTCACGTAAGAACCGCTTAAAAACAACAAGGAAATGACAAAAAAAAAAAACCAGTGGTAGTTAACTACAACCGACTTCAAAAGAGAAATCAGTTGTAGTTGACTATCGCTCAGGTTTTTTGGTCATTTCCATGTGTTTTAAGCAAGTTTTTATGTTGGAAAAGTAATTGTATCTTTTGGGTATCCCAATAGCAAAGTTCATTAAAAAAAAATGGAATGAATGCCCAATAAACAAATCAATTACAAGTCTACTAATTTGACTTTATCTTGTCATAATGTGCACGACAAGATTCAGCCTCCTACACAATCTCATGAAACATCTTGCATCATAATGACATGTGGTAAATGAAAGGAACGCTCTACACATATCAAGAATAACCTCATTGTTCTCATCTCAAATAATAACATAGCGTCGACACGCTACACTACCTTAAAGGGGATAAAATTTGGGTGACATTGTGGTTGGTGACATTGATGAAATTGGTCAACCACAATGTCGAGGACGAGGCAATACATAAGAATTGAATGGTCATGACTCACATTGAAGATGAGTCCTACAAAAGGAAATGCATTTCTAAGATGTTGCTTTGAGCTTTATCATGCTCCTCTGTTAATTGAAACTTGCAAGTTCGCATATCAGTATGATGAAGTTTCAAAGAATATATTGGGATGCATTACTTTTTGTGAGTACTAATCTTATATGAAGGGATTCGATGTGTAAACATGTATAATATATTGTTTCACTAAGTATAAGACACTTCAATGCTAGCATTTTCGACAATCTTTCATGAATTTAATTTAAATCTAACATCATGGATACCACATCTTTAGGGAGAATTTAATGTAATGGAACAGTTCGTTTATTGCCCGATTTAAACAGAGATGAAATTAAAACTAAATAAATTTGTCGTATTCAGTTATTTTTGAATTGATTTTGCGTACTTGTGTGTTTTTAGTTATAAGACATGCTTTTAAAAAATGAACAAAACATATTGTACGTTTTTGTGCTTAAAAAAATAGCATCTTTGTGAAGAATTGATAGATTGTTAGCTTACCTAAAACTAACACAAAGTCAACTCACATTGACCACCAACGTAAATTAACTCATGTTGGAACAACGTGAGTTAAACCACGTTGGATCAACGTAAGTTAAGTCACGTTGGATTTACCGAACTCAACGTGAGTTAAACCACGTTAGATCAACGTAAGTTAAGTCACGTTGGAATTACCGTACATGAGTTAACTCTCATGAAAGTTTTTTCTAGAAGTTTGAAGTGGAAATGAGTAAAAGTGTGTGGGAAAAGAGCAATTTTCTATTGGGTTTGGCCCATCATCATCTTAAGCTTGTGGGGACTAATAGAGGGCCGGGTCAACCCACATTGGGAGTAGTGTTTTAAAATTAAACATAAAATATAGACGAAGCTATTTTGCTTGCCAAAAAACTCAACAGTTTCTACAGTCTCTCAGCATTTTCTTCACACAATTCTTCAACATGAGGTTCGCTTTTTCAACACATTCGTTTTCTTCTTCTTCTTCTTTTCTAACTTTCTACTGTTTCTCTCTTCCGAAAATGTTGGAACAGGAGAGAAAATTTGAACTTCACTCACATAGTTTTGTTTCGTTCATAATTGTGTTACCTTATTGACATTGTTATTGTCGTTGTTTAACTTTGATAAATTTCTTTTTACTTTTGTTGTTGTGTATTTTTTTTTTTTTTTATATTTTTTTTATAGAACTCAAATTAGGGTTTTAGCAGTTTGGTATATTTAATTACTAATCTTAATATGGTTTGTTGTTACATAGCTATGATTCCAAACCATAGGGTTAGGCGTGTCTCAGTGTCAGACATGTGTTGGTGTCACATATAATCACATTGAATTATGTGATTGTCTCAAAATTATTAACGGGCATCAGTGTCCGGTGTTCATATCTGTATCCGTGCTTCATAGGTTGGTGGTGTAGGGTTGGGGTTTGAATCCTGTAGCCTCTAGGTGTTGAGTCAATCCTCAAGGGTGTGTTAGGTGTCCATACATGTATACTATGACATATTTTTTAAAAAGTTAACACATGATAAATGATCATATAATACTTCAACAACACTTAATTTATTTTAGAAAAACATGTTATATAGTCCGTAATTTAAAAAAGGAAAGCAAACCCTCCCCTCCCTTCCCCTCCTAAACCTCCAATCCAAACACACCCTAAAGGAATTCGCTCTGGCTTCAATTGGATCCCGCTAGTGGACAGTAGGATCGGTCTCCCAAATTAGAAGGTTCTTGGCCGTATGGCGAGTTTGAGTTTAGGGCTGTAATTTGTTGTTTTATGCTTCACGAGAAATTGAGTCGTTGTTTGTGATTTTGTTCATTTTTTGTATTAATATTTGGATGAGTCATAGTGTGTGTTTGTGGTATGCAATTCGTCTATGATATCCATGACAATTGACAAGTTTTGATGTTTATTTTATGGTTTCCTATGTTTCCTCCACCAGAGGCAATCATATTCGAGGCGTGTTAGAAACTAAATTTGTGTACCTCTCTAGCTGGGATTCTAACATTAGTTCGCCACGTTGTGGGAGTCTAGACCCTTCTGCTAGACCCAACCCTTGTTTGTATATGAAAGTTTAGATTTGATCTCAGAAGTGTGTTTCTTGTTTTCTATTTTATTCTTAAACATACCACCAGTCTTTTTACATAGAGGCTATAGCGGCACTTTAGTGCTGTAACGTATCTGAATTTGAAGTAATCGCTATTGTTTTGCTAATACGCTATTTAGCACACAGCATTGTCGAATAACGGCGATAGCGCTGTCGCATAATGGAATTCGAATGAATATCTACTTTCTGCTTTTGATAACACTGCCTACCACTCATATCATATGTAAACACTGGTTGTAATGTAACTTATGTATGTGATGGGAGACTTTGGTCAAGTTTGCCGTTATGAATTCTATCTTTTCATCAATAAGTACAATTCTAGATTTATAATTGATACATTTGGTTTTAATTTCTCGTTTATCTTTTTGTTTGTTCACTCTTTCACCTCTGCATTCTCTTATCCGACACATTGTAAAGGATTATTTTGGTCCAGATCAGTACACAGATTTAACTTCCCTTGTTGGCACTTTACTTTCAGAGATTTCCTTTGATACATGACCTTGGCTGTTTCTATATTCTGCTGTTGTTACCCTGTGACTCTGTTAAAAGCTTTATGAAATCGTGTCATGCTTTTTTCTTTTGTCATTTGGTGCTAGTATATATCAAGTGAAAGATTTGCAATACTTAGTTCTTTAAATTCCTTTGAATTTTATAATACAGCCGTCATCCAACCGTGAAATGGGCCCAGAGGTCTGAGGAGCTGTCCATAACAGTTGAGTTGCCTGATGCTCAGGATGTGAAACTCAAAGTTGAGCCAGAGGGAAAATTTTACTTCTCGGCAACTGCTGGTGCAGAGAAGATTCTGTATGAAGTTGACATTGATCTGTTTGACAGCATTGATGTAAATGTAAGGGCTCAAAAGTAGTTGGATAATTTCTTTTTGATTGGAAAATGTTAGTATATTAGTTGTTATCTATGAAACACTGGCACAAGCACCAAGCACCAAACGTCAACACCAGTAATATTTTGTGATAATGGAATTGTCGAATGTGTCGTCAGGTTTGACACTTGCACATGTCAGACACCGGACACGACTTCAAACCAGTTGATGGTGGTTATTTGATCATATCTTTTCCAACATGTCTTGTAACCGGTGTGTTAATATGTCTTCTCAGGATATTATAACCAGTGCTAGTTCGAGACAGATCTGCTACTTGGTGAAAAAGGCCGAGAACAAATGGTGGGACAGATTATTGAAGCAGGGAGGGAAAATTCCTTCCTTTCTGAAAATTGATTGGGACAAGTGGGTTGATGAGGATGAATATTATGAGCAAGAGGCCAAACGTTAGTGATTTCAAAAGTATCTCCGTATTTAAGCTTTCATTTTCCATTTATTTGTCTAACTCGCAGTATTGTTTTTCAGCTGCATCTGATAAGGACTTTGGCGACATTGACTTTTCTGTAAGTAGCGTTGCTGATCAATAGTTTAATACATGTATATTTTCTGTTACCTCTTGACACATAAGTTCATGTTCTTTGCAGAAGTTGAACATGGGAGGGGGTGACGGCTTGGAACTTGATGCTGTAGGCGATGACGATGGTAAGCACATCTGATTTATTTCCAACTTTTTTTATCGCTTGAGTTTTCTTTTTCTGAGTTTACTTTGGCATGACTGTAATTGACTTTTGAATCCTTGTTATGTTTTTTTCCTAACAGATGATGAAAGTGACTCGGAAGAGGAGGATACAGAGGAAGCATCTCCTGGCGTTGAGGTAGATGCAAAAGACACCGACAACGGCAACACAACCGTTGCACCTGACACTAAAGCATAAAAAAATTGAGATAGTGTTGACTGTGTAAGGACAAGTTTTTTGAAAGCCATCGTACCGAAAACCTTATAGGGGTTAACCGGTTATTTGGTCCTGACAAGTTCAGTTTTTGTGGCTGGAATTTTTTACCTTATTGACATATACGAAATGGTTTTGAGAATGTTATTTATTTGATTATATTGGAGTCTACAATGCATCGATGAAGATGGTTCTTGTGTGAGTATCCGAGTTCAACGGCTATTCATAATTAATTTTTGTTCTTAGCTACTGCTGAGATTAAATGCTACATGAATCCTGTGCATTATCATCTCAGTTTGAGATTGATGATCTTAACATCTGTTTGGTTTAGTGTTGGCTACCACATTCTCGCGTCCCCAGGCCATTTCAACGTGAATTTTAAGAAGCTATAAAATCCAGCTTCTAGTAAGCGTGCGGTGGGTGGGATATCCACCTCAATTCCAAACATATACTTAGAGAAACAGGCAACCCAGGTTTAAAGATCACAAATACTTTTCAAAGCTGAAGAATGATTTAAATTACTCCCTGCTCTATAAATAAGAAATTGTATGGTAATTTTTTCTCTCTCTATTTTGTTTTATTATGAAAAATTCACAAATTTAAGTTGCTTTAATTGTTAAAATTGTTTTTTTCTTACAAGGTTAAAATTGTTTTTATATTTATTAATTTATCATTTTCTTAGGTAAGCGTTGTAAAAATATTTAATTTTTCAGAACGATAATGTAAAATATTCTTTGGCTTTGATGATTATTTTTCTACCATTGATAGTGTTGATAAAAGAATCTTTATGGGATCACTTCAATACTTTTTTTTACAGAATTATTTCAATACCTAAATAAATTTGCAGTTTAATTTGATTACTTGTGTTGGAGAAAAGATATTATCAATTTGGTTTCATGAATCCCTGATTTTATTTATTGTCCAAATCACTGATTAATTTTCTTCAGTTTTTTTTTCTTTATTAATTTTCTAATTTGTTTACACCGACCGTGCATATCATTCTTCCCCTAATTTATTAAAATTATGATTTTTTAAAATAATTTTAATAGGGTTCTAAGATATATTGGATACACATAAAAAGTGGTATTACCAAAGGATTACATAAATGTAAATGATACGTAACATTCACTTGGTCAAAGCATGTAAAGGTGTAGCATTTTAGACGTGACAAACTTGTTCAACATCCTTATAGATAATTTCCTACCACACATTACAATACAAAACTCCTAAAAGCTTGCAACCACCTTTCAAACACTCTTCATTCTCTCTTTGTTTCACTACCAAACAAAAGAGAGATAAAAAACAAAATAATAACTGTTAGTAACTGCAATAACTTCCAATGTTAAAACTATCATCAAAATGATACATACATAGTTTCTATCCAAACACATTGGTCACTGCATGCATGATCTTGTTAACTTTACGGTCTCTTTGAAGATATAGTTAAAGGTAACTTCAAACTTTGATGGTAATTTTTGTTGAATATTTGATGTTTTAAAGTTTTCATTATGTTCATGCACATAGTAAATCATCAATATAAATCTTAAAATTGTAGAGCTTAATTATTTACATATCTTAAATTAATGAAATTTCAAGATATCATAAAATTTGTGATTCTCCATGGCATGCATTAGTTTCTTTGAAACAATTTCAAAGTTCAAATTGATAATTGATTAACTTAGATAAAGGAATAATGTTTTCAATTCATGGATTATGTTTAAATTTTGTTAATTTCATAGACTAATTTATTTATCTTGTATCTGGTACTTAATCTTAATTTTAATGTATCTAAGTTAAAAAGTCTCAGGGCGTTTGTTTCAAGTCGTATTTGGAGATTCCTCGAAATAGGATATCAAGAAAGATATATTCCTATGTTTGTTTCAAAATTTTAAAATTTTATTCCTGGAAATGTTGTTTCGTTCCTAAGGAAATTGGGAGGAATAAAGTTTCCATTAAGGTGGGAATAAAATCATTAATTACTATCCATAAATATCACTTTATCAGTCATTCTCATGAATACTTTAAATACTAACCAAACACATTTTCTCAGTAAACCCAGGAATAAAATTCCCATCCTTATTATATTCCTAGGACAATTATTCCCAAGATTATATTTTGTAAACTTAAAACAAACGCCCCCTTATAGTATGACCAGTAAATTTCACTGTTTTCACACATAATTCGGCTTAGTTATAATTTTGATTTAATCTTATAGTTTCTCTCATAAAAGTTGCTGCAACAAATTTTGAGCATTTTACTTTTAAGCATATCTAAAGGGTAGGGACCAATTTTAAATTTTTATTTTACATTGAGTTTAACGCATCCTTATAAAACTGATTCGTAAAGGGAGACCTATCCACCACTTATAAACACATGTTCAGACCATATCTCATCAAATGTGAGACTTTTAACAACTAGGGAGATAATAGAGTATGCATCTTGAAGATATGTTTTTGGAATAAAGTGTACTAAATAATGGAGCAAATTGGTTGGATGAATTTCCAAGATGTAATTTTTAAGGCATGCATTTTACTTTTTTTTCATTTTATTTTTATGTTTGACTTCTATACCAGGTTTGCTAGATTGCTATCTCAATTCATGTTATCAAAAGCATTGATAATTTTGTTATAATAAAATTTAGTATTCTGGTCAATTTGTTTCACTTCATTTGTGTCTATGTTTGGTATGATCATTGTAGGACAGAAGAAAAATGGACCACATTCAATGGAACATGTTATCAAAAGATTGAATCACAAAATTGATTAGAGAAATAAGTCTCTTAAGACATGCCATTGAATGAGTATATTATGAATCGTGTGAGTTTACACTAGAAGTTCTGAGAAAATCACAATGGATTTCAATGATGGCTATGTATCGAAAGAGCATCTCGAGCTTCATCGATCTGCATCAGAAAGTGTTGATCCAGTAACTGTTTCTCCTTTGCAATTTTCTTCTCCTAAGTCACCAAGGTCCCCAAAGGCGCAAGTCAACGGCAGCAATTCAAGTCCAAAAAATAATAGGCAATCACATTCTTCAAACGATGGACGTCCAAAGAAAGGTGGAGTGTTTTTTTACCAATTGTCTTTTCACTTTTCAATACTTGATAACTTCTTCTACTAAGTAGCTGCCACAAAATATATGTGATAAACATAGACGTAGTTTTAAATTGCGGTCTACAATTGCAATTGAGGGCATAATATAAATATTTTAGATGTCTCTGCAATGATATCGTAACCTTAATTGTGGCCGCATTTGCCTCATTTTTCCATATTTGATGAGGAAACTTGGAAACTAGTAAATATTTGAATATGATGTATGTATATAAATTATACAAGGGTCTCACGCATGATTTGTCATGACTTAGACCAGGGTCTCAATATTTTGATTTACTTATTTTTAACTACTAAATTGAATTATATGAGAAAGTATTTATGTTCATGGTTATCAATATCGTATGATATATTTGAGTCGTTTCTTGATTAGATACGAAACTGAACCCAATCTATGAATTTCCAGTGTATATCTATTTTGGAAATGAATCTCGGCTTCAATCCTGTTTCATTATGATAAACTTATTGTAGCCAGCCACCTTTTTTGTATCGTCAGCCTATTTTCTTTAGTCATCTGATATATGACTTGAATCTTGAATTATTTTGATGGTTGAATCTTGAAATAGGTCTTCCGATATGTGATTTGAATATAACCATGGTTGAATCTTGTGAATCTCATTGTACAGGTGGTTATGGTGGTAAAGGCACCTGGGGTGGATTGCTTGAGACAGATGACATGAACTTACTTGACCCCAATGATCCGAACTATGACAGCACTGAGGTATAGAGTTAAGATTTCATCATTATCTTATTATAGAAAGCCCTATAGCACCATCGTTGCATAGCAGAATTTGAACAAACTGCACTTTACGCCATCCGCAATTGACAGCACTACTGGATCAAATTATGTTTGTCCCTTATTTTCTGTTATAACATACCAACAACTACGCAACTATTTATATTGTTTTGTAGGAATTTGATGATTCAAATGAAAAGAAAACGAACATTGCATTGGAAGAATACAAGAAAAAAGCTACAATAATAGTAGAAGAATACTTTGCCACAGATGATGTTGTTGCAACAATGAGTGAAGTTAGAGAAATTGGTAAACCAGAATACAGCTACTATTTTGTCAAAAAGCTTGTCTCGATGTCAATGGACAGACATGACAAAGAAAAAGAAATGGCAGCCATTCTCTTATCTGCACTTTATGCCGACATAATTCACCCTTCACAAGTTTACAAAGGATTCACCAAACTAATCGAATCGGCTGATGATTTGATCGTAGATATACCGGACACGGTTGATATTCTAGCGCTTTTCATAGCTAGAGCAGTGGTTGACGACATTCTTCCGCCGGCATTTTTGAAGAAACAGATAGCAAACTTACCAAATGATTCTAAAGGAGCTGAGGTTTTAAAGAAAGCTGAGAAAAGTTACCTAACAGCACCTTTACACGCAGAAATCATCGAGCGGCGTTGGGGAGGTAGCAAGAATACATCAGTTGATGATGTGAAGGCGAGGATAAACAATTTCTTGAAAGAATATGTAGTAAGTGGTGACAAGACAGAAGCTTTTAGATGTATCAAAGACTTGAATGTTCCTTTCTTTCATCATGAAATAGTGAAAAGAGCTCTTATAATGGCGATGGAAAGGCGACAAGCGGAAACGCCATTATTAGACCTATTGAAAGAAGCTGCCGAAGAAGGTTTGATTAACACAAGCCAAATGTCAAAAGGGTTCACAAGGTTGATCGAAACCGTCGATGATTTATCGCTCGACATTCCAAACGCGCGCGGAATACTTCAACAACTAATGTCGAAAGCAGCGTCCGATGGTTGGTTATGTGTTTCATCACTAAAACCACTATCAATTGAGCCTGACAAAAACCTAATACAAGAAAATGTTGCTAAAAGTTTCAAGATCAAAACTCAATCCATCATTCAAGAGTACTTTTTATCAGGTGATATATTTGAAGTGATTAGTTGTTTAGAACAAGAGAACAACAAAAACTGTGGTGAACTAAATGCCATCTTTGTCAAGAAGCTAATAACATTAGCAATGGATAGAAAGAATAGAGAGAAAGAAATGGCTTCGGTGTTACTTTCATCGCTTTGTTTTCCACCTGACGATGTTGTGAGTGGTTTTGTGATGCTAATTGAATCAGCAGATGATACTGCTTTAGACAATCCTGTAGTTGTTGAAGATCTTGCTATGTTTCTCGCAAGATCGGTAGTTGACGAAGTTTTAGCACCGCAACAGCTTGAAGATATCGGAACACAATGTATAAGTCAAGATTCAATTGGAAGCAAAGTGCTTCAAATGGCAAAGTCATTGCTAAAAGCAAGACTTGCTGGTGAGAGAATCTTGAGATGTTGGGGTGGGGGTGGAAGTAGCAAACCAGGATGGGAAATAGAAGATGTGAAAGATATGATAGGGAAATTGTTGGAGGAATATGAATCTGGTGGTGATAAAAAAGAGGCTTGTAGATGCATGAAAGAGTTAGGTATGCCGTTTTTTCATCATGAGGTTGTTAAGAAAAGTTTGGTGAAAATTATTGAAAAGAAGAATGAGAGATTGTGGGGTTTACTTAAAGAGTGTTTTGAATCTGGATTAATAACCATGTATCAAATGGTTAAAGGTTTTGGAAGAGTTGAAGAAGCTCTTGATGATTTGGCTTTGGATGTTCCTGATGCTAAGAATCAGTTTGCATATTATGTTGAAAAAGCAAAGAATGAAGGATGGTTAGATAGTTCATTTTGTTTCAAGAATGCTACAGAGAATGGCACATGCTAAGTTTTTATAGGGACGAAACCTGTTGAGTATACACAGTGGATTCTCCCTTCTCAATAGGGTCTTTTTTAGATGCAAGAGTCACAAATCGGACCTCAGACCACTTGTTTAAGGTGTTCGAGTGTCTTACCACTCAGAAGAACCATGTGTTAAGATTAGTTTTTTGTTATCTTTGTTTTTAAAATTTACACTTATGAAGGCATAAATTTGCATTCTCCATTGATTCATAATTACTTTAACTAGCCTTCTAGCAAACTTGAAATTTATTTACACAATATTTTTGTTTCATTCTTTGTTTGTTTGGCCCTTTATCATGGAGCTTGCAAGAGTTGAAGTTGTTTGTTACTTCCCATACTCCACAACAATTTTAGGTTACAAAGTTTTACGGTTGTGTTTGGATAAATAGTTTATTAGCTGATTATAGCACAAACATTTATGTTTTTTTTTGCTAATATAACACAAACACTTATCATGATAATCCTTATGTATAAGCTTATATAAGATATTTATAGCAAAAATATCATAAACTGTTTTTATAGGTTCTTATAGTTCGATCACAATTGCAGTTTTGAATTACAATTTAAAATTGTCACTAAAATGAGTATCTTTTTTTTAAGGGGGATATCAAATGAGTATTGTCTAAATTAATAATTCCACACATCTACTTTAATTAGTTAATTAAACTTAGATACCAAATAAATAACCATCAAATTCACAACAATAACCTTCTTTCATTTTGACACTGATGTAAGTAGTTTTCTCTAACTTGTAAGGCTAGGAAACTTCCTAGAAAAATAGAGAGAAGAGATTTAATTTCATTCCTATCCTTTCAAGTGTTCATACAACCACAATCTATATAGTAAAAGCACTAAAAGGTAAAATTAGCTCTCTAACGGAAATTATCCTTTCCAACATAATGAAATGATAAGCCTACAGCTGTCACAACTGTCAGAGCCTTCTAGAAATCTGGGCCCTCTATTGCTTCCTCATCAAGTCTCTAAGCCATGACATAATCCTCCACTTGAAAATTGCGGTTAACACTTTAGGTTTGGCTGATAAACATCAGAAAAAGATGTAAATGCTCATCGGCAGTTAACTGTCGCCGGTTAACAATTCATCGGCAGTTAAACTACCGATGAGGTTATATAGGTAAATTACCAGTGTTTCATAGCATTGAGTGAAGTGTGAACAACATTCTTCCCTCCACTTTCTTTGGAAGTTTGTTTCCCTCTTGGGCTTCCCATCTCTAGCTCTCTTCTCCTGGATTGGGCCTTCCTCAATTGGACCCTTCAGTTGTGTCTGAATCTTATCAATACCTCCCTCAACAAAACAGACCTTCTCCTCAAGGTCATAATTGCGACATAAATCACCCCAACGCTCCCAAGAAGTACCATTAGGTAACACTCACTTCCATTGAACTCGTAAACTTAGCAGGAACCCCATCTACAATATGAGTTTGAAAATCCAAGACCTCTAGAGGCGAAATGACTACATGGTGTTAAAGGATGCGGGTGGAAGATGATCAATTACAGTAGGTGGTGGACCTTCATGGAGCCTGAGAAGAGAGCAATGGAAAACATTGTGCATAAAAGGACTCTGGAGGGAGGGCGAGTTTGTAAGAAAGAAGGCCAATCTTGTTTAGGATTAAGTAGGGCCAATAAAAACATTTTACTAATTTGTGGTACTTGGATCCAGTTAGTGAAACTTGACGATATGGCTGCAGTTTGACATACACCCAGGCCCTTACAGGAAAATCAACATCACGTCTATGCTTATCAGCAGCTTGCTTCACTACTCATGAGCCTTAGTCAACCGTTTATGTAATAAAGTCATAATTTCCTCTCGAGTTGCAAGAACATTGTTACAAGCATCAATAAGAGAAGAGCCCGTAACATATGATGGAATGGTAGGAGGTGACTTGCCAAACGTAACCTGATAAGGAGACATGCTCGAAGTAGTATGAACTGGAGTATTATAGTGATATTATGCCCAAGGCAACGGGGAGACCCATTGTGAAGGTTTGTCATGGACGAACACCCGTAAATATTGCTCCACAGTTCTGTTCATTACCTCGGTTTGGGCGTCCATCTGAGGATGGTAAGAATAGCTCATACGTAACAAAGTACCACTGAACTTGAAAAGATCAGACCAAAGAAATGAATAGAAACAAATAGTTCATCTACCTTATAAGCAATAAATCCAGAATCAAGTTCCCATAAATGAATTACCTTAGAAAATTTATCCACATTAACAACCAAGATCATAGAACAACCTTTGGAAAGAGGTAATCCCGTCACAAAATCCATTGAAACATCTTCCCAGGTGTGATTAGGAGTTGGCAATGGCTGAAGCAAGCCATTTGGTTTCTAAGGCAAGTACTTGGTTTGCTTGCATACCACACACTGCCGAATGAAGGTTTGGGCTTCACGTTTCATATTGTCCGAGTAAAAAATTTCAGAAAGCCTCTTCATCATTTTCGATAAACCAACATGTCTTCCTACTTTAGTCTCATGGAATTCATGCAACAATAGTTGTTTGAACCGGGAAGTTGGGCTAATCCACATACGACCACGGTGCAACAACAATCCATCTACCAAAACGAAAATCAGGTAAGGAAGACGGGTCACGAAACAATGGTTCCTTTAAACGCAAAAATGCAGTATCCTGCTTCAGATCATTTTTCGATGGCTTAAATATGTAAAAGGTTCTGTAAGTTCGCGTGTTTTTGCTTTTCGTCCCTGTATCTTTTTTTTTTCAAAATCATTATTGTAACTTGTTAACTGTTTGCTTTTAGTTCCTCCTGTTAACTTCCGTTACAAAAATGCTTTGATGGCAAACAGAGTCACATGTGGCGAAGTGTGAGTTGGGAAAAACAGGCTTATGTGTACTGAGAGATGACAAGTGGCTAGAATGGAGGGACTAAAACCAAAAACGCAAATGTGCAGAGGGATGAAATTAAACAACCGTAAACATCAAAATTCAAAATTTAAAAACAAGAGATTTCATCTTCTTCATCCCCATTTTTTTTTCCTTCATATCTCTCCCAATTTTTTCTTCATCTCTTTGTTCTTCCTCACCTTACAAAATCGAACAACCCCAAAATCGATGGGCTTCCTTCCAACATTTTCTTACAACCCAGAAATTGAAACAAAATCGAACAAAAATATTCCCCAAAATTGAAACAAAATATCAGCCTTGCAAAATTCAATTCATTATTGTAGCTGTTGTTGAGTGTTTTGGGTTTTTCAATTGAGAGATGGGTTCTGGGTTCTTCAATTTCATAGGAAGTTGTTGTTGTTAAATGTTGTTGTTGTGAGTTACAAAATTGAACTAAACACACCTCAAAATCGAAACAAAATATAACCTTGCAAATTCAGATTCATTAGGGTTGTTGTTGTTGTGTATTCTGGGTTCTTCAATTGAGTTATGAATTATGGGTTCTTCAATTTTGGAGGAAGTTGTTGTTGTGAGTTCGATTGAGAGATGGATGATGTTGATGATGGAAGAGGTTGGGGTGAGGTTGTTGATGGTGTGTGGACCGTGTAATTTTTCCAGATTTATGTTGAAGTTAAAGAAGGGTAATTTCTTCCAGAGAGAGAAAGGCTTTCACTCGATTAAAGATTTGTTATTGTTGTGAGTGTGTAGTTAACAATCATATTTAAGTTGTAACAATAAATTGTCCACAATTAACTCCACAACACAAGAGGTACATATTCCTAGTGAATGATGAATTTGTTGTAGATCATGAATTTTTTTAATTGGGAGTTGGGGTTTCTAGGTTGCATTGGAAGAGACGAAGATATGAAGATTGATATGAACTATGAAGCATGGAGATGAAGAAATCATGAAAACCTCAGGGGTATTTTTGTAATTCCGCGTTTGCCTGAAAGCCTCTGGGGATCTCGTCTTGATGCTTAAGTTTTTTTTTAATTTCGTCCCTATGCACATTTGCGTTTTTGGTTTTGGTCCCTCATTTCTAGCCACTCATGATCTTTCTTGACACATAAGCCTGTTTTTGCCAACTCACCCTTTGCCACGTGTGTCTCCATCTGCCACCACAATGGTTTTGTAACGGGAGGGATTAGTTGCAAACAGTTAACAACTTACAAGGATGGTTTGAAAAAAAAACATACATGGACAAATTGCAAACACACGCGAACTTACAAGGACGTTTCGTATATTTAAGCCTTTTTCGATTCCTTTAAACAAAAACTAGGGAACTGAAAGATGAAATAAGGACATATGTAAAGTTACTTCTGGAGCCGTGGACAAAACAGCTCCCATAGCAAACAAAATACACGACTATAGTAAGCAAGAGGATGACCCTTTTGTAACAAAACAACTCCCATAGCAAATCCAGAGGACTAGTTTAAATGATAAAGGGAAGTGAAAAATCTGGCAAGACTAACACTGGGGCTTCTTCCATCGCCCTCTTCAAGTGATCAAATGAACCTTGGGTTTCACCACTCCACTTAAATGTATCCCTCTTGAGTAAAAGAAGTCAAAGTGGATGCAATTGTAGCATACCCTTTAATGAACTGCATGTAGTAGCCGGATAGTCCTATAAAACCTCTCAAAGCCTTCAAGTCCTTAGGAATATCCAATCTCGAATTGCTTGAACTTTTGCTGGAGCCACAGTCCCAGAAGACACAATGCGACCCAAGAGTTCTTAGATGAGATGATGCATGCCTCTTTTAGCTTAGCTAAGATCATGGATTCGAATCCAGTCTTAGACATGTAAGAGTGTTAAAACTCATACGAGATTTTGTCGCCCAATTTGGTTCCCACTTGGTTTACGCAAAAAATAAAATAAATTCAAAACTTGTCAAGGTACCATCAAACATACTCTAGGAATGCGTTTGTTCGGGAAAGTACTAGACAATTTAACAATAAACATTATATTGCTGAACTCAAGTTTTCTTGTTGTTTATTTTTTAGGATATCAATCGCTCTTTGAATAATAATAACAACAACAACACAATGGGAAACATGTAGTGATTTTATTTGCTGACATCGAAAATCCTACAATTGTCAATGGTTTATTTTATACGTCTCAACTACATAAGATGAATTATAGATAACGAAGCAATTACACCAAGAAAAAAGATCTCATTGTTTCGAAGATGAATTGTAGCAAGAACATTCTTTTCCTCTGGTTTTTCAAAAGCTTTCTGACAATTATTAGCTCCAAAACCAGCTTTTATTGCACTTTCTCTTGATTTTTGAGGTTCAACCGGCAACGAACTCATTGCATCGACGAATCCCTGAATAACTGTGTCAGTGTATTCTTTTATACAACTGTTAATAGCTGGATCATTGGGAAAACGTTTTTTCGCTTCCTTGAAATCTTGAAAAACCACTTGCGAATCTTGTGCAGCCTTCTCCAAGATATGCTGGGAGAGGTCATGGTAATTTGTGGCTGAGGTGATTTTTGGGTCAGTTTTCAAAATATTCAAGCATAATTTGATATTTCGGCTAGGGTTACTGTACTCATTGCATAAAGATTCATACAAGCTGATAGATATTGCTGGAAGAGGAGCATAAGATATGATGCACAAGAAGAAAATGAGCAATGATGTTTGTGTTGTGGATTTCATGTTTCTAATGATGTGTATGGAGGTAGCAAAATTGAGAAATAAATGCATATTGGGTAAGATGTGAGGAGAATCAGATAAATAGTGAGAAAAAAAGATAAAAAAGGCAAGACTATTATTTCTTTGACAATTATAGTGAATTAATAGCTTTTAAAGTTTTCCAAGAAAAAATTGATTCACATGAGAGTCAAGGAAAGTTAATTCTTCCCAATTATGGTGAATTAATAGCTTTTAAAGTTTTCCAAGAAAAAATTGATTCTCCTAACTCGGATGATAGTCTTGTGGATTTCATTTTTCTAATGATATTTTGCTCAAACAATTACATCAAAAAGTTTTCGCAAATTCTTCGACCAAGGCCCCGCTTATATGAAATGACACGAGTCTTTGGTACTGGGTTCGAACCCAACATTGTGTATGCAACAACGTTAAAACTTTCAGTGAGTTTTACCAATTTGGGTCTTGCATGGTTTGAGAGATTAGTCTGTGCAAGTTGCATGCGATACGCGAATTAAAAAAAAAAAGAAAAAAACAAAAAAGGTCATGACAAGTTTTGGTAGAAATAACTAAAAATATTTTTGGCTAAAATATGTATTTGGTCCCTGCAAATATAACGAGTTTGAATTTTAATCCCTATAATTTTTATTTTAAAATTCATCCCTGCAAAAATTTTTGTTTTTAAAAATAGTCTATAGGCCCACTTTCTTGATGATTCAACGCATTTTCGCTTCCGTGGCACTTGTTGATTGTACAAAACTGTCAACGTGGCATTTACCTGGAATTAAGAAATTAGAAAATGAAATAAAAATTCAGAAAATTATTTATTATTATTTTCATTTCCTTATTTTAAAAGATGAAAATAGAAGAGTAAATTACACTTCCCTCCCCTCCACTCAAAGATGCTTGAATTACACTCCCCTCCCCTCTTATGTTAAAATATACAATCCTCTCCCCTTTATTCAAAATATATTAGAAAATATTTCACTCACCTCCCCTAAGAGAAACTTGAATTACATTCTTCTCCCCTCCCATGTCAAAATCTACACTTTAATCCATCAATATATTTTCTTTATTTCTAATAATCTAGCAAAAAAGTAATAATCTAACATACTTTGGAAAAAAAATTGCGGGTCTATTTTAATATAATCAAAATTTGAATACATGTTTTTTCGCTATTTTTTATTGACAATTTCATTAACATATGGTTTTAAACCCTAATATAAAATATGAAAGAACCCAAAATAAAATTTCTGAAATCTGTCCTGTCATCGCTGCCTGTTTACGCTCTTTCTTTCTTCAAGGCTCCAAGTATCATTTCCTCTATTGAATCTTTATTTAATTTCTTTTTTTTTGGGGGGGGGAGTGTTGACCACAGGAAAATATCTTGGGTGGATTGGAATACTGTTTGTAGGCGTAAGGAGGTTGGTGGCTTGGGGGTAAGGAGAATTAGAGAGTTTAATTTAGCTTTACTAGGGAAATGGTGCTGGCGGGTGTTGGAGGATAGGGAGAGTTTGTGGTATAGGGTGTTGTCGGCGCGGTATGGGGTGGATGAGGGGCGGTTGAGGGCGGGAGGTCGCGAGGCCTCTGATTGGTGGCGTGTTGTTAGCAGTTTGGGTAGGGAGATGTCTTTTAGCGATCATGTTAGTCGCTATGTTGGGAACAGGAGGAATACTCTGTTTTGGTCGGATGTGTGGTGTGGTGGGGTGTCCTTTAGGGTCAGGTTTAGCAGGTTATTTGATTTGTCAGTTCTTAAAGGGGAGTCGGTGTATGAGATGTCGCAGTTAGGGTGGGGGGAGGGTGGTGAGTCTTGGCGGTGGAGGCGGAGGTTGTTTGTCTGGGAGGAGGAGATGGTGGGGGAGCTCATTTTATTGCTTGCTAATGTTACACTGCAGGTTACTAAGGAGGACAAATGGCTATGGACTTTGGAGAACTCAAATGCTTTCAGTGTTCGTAGTCTGTATAATTTCCTTACTCTTCAGCCCCCTACGACGCTACCAGACGATGCTTCTTCTATCTGGCATAAGGATGTCCCTCTTAAGGTCGTGTTGTTTGATTGGCGCTTGCTTCGGGATAGATTGCCTACAAAGGACAATCTACTTCGGCGAGGTGTGATTCATTTTGATTCCAGGTTGTGTGTAGCAGGTTGCGGCATTGTCGAAACGCATTATCATTTATTTCTTCATTGTAACTTCTTTGGTACTGTTTGGCACTCAATTTATAGTTGGATTGGCATCTCAGTGGCCAACCCACTTTATGTGTCTGATCATTTTCAGCAGTTCGGATTTTGTGGTGGTCCTGGGCGGAGGCGGTGCTCTATTTTACAGGTTATTTGGTTTGCAACGGTGTGGGAAATATGGAAGGAAAGAAACAATCGATTGTTCAAAGGCAAAGAATGCCCCGTTTTTCAGGTGGTTGATAGGATTAAGTCCATTTCCTATATGTGGTTGAAGGCGAAGTACGTTACTCTTCCCCTCAATCTACATGGCTGGTGGCTGAGTCCGTTCACCATGTTGGGCATAGGCTAGTAGTTCCTTTCCTTTTACTTTTGTATAATTTTCATTTCCCTTGTAAATATTGTTCAAACTTTGTGTTTCTCCCTTGGTACACCTTGTACTAGGAGGCACACTTTTCTTTGGTAATATATTTCATTTTAGCTTCTTCAAAAAAAAATAACTAATGTGAATCATGTATTTTATAGTTATTTTTAAAATGTAATTATAAAATTGGTTTACATGTTTTATTTTTAACAAATGTGTCGGCATAATAAATTGTTATTAGATATCAAAGAGTTACGCAAATACCCAAGAGCGCTTAGATGAGATAGAATAAGTCTCTTCTAGCTTAACCAAGGTTATGGGTTCGAATCCAGCCTTGGGCATGCAGGAGCATTAAAATTCTTAGGGAGAGTTTGCCGTTCATTTGGGTCCCACAATGCTCGAGGGATTAATCTCCACAGTTGCGCGGAGGATACCCGACATACACCCAAAAAAAAAAGAGTTACACAAATGGCGAAATATTTCTACTTTAAAGTGAAAGTTGTAGAGATTATAACATACCCCACACGTTACACAATTAATATTTTGGGTTCTTTGTACACAACGTCAGCGAAATACAAGTAGATTTAAATCATCGAATTTACTACAAAAAAAAAAATCATTGAATTTAAGCTAGGTGATTTAAGTGAAGAAAAATCTTAGATGTTTTATGTCACAAGTACAATTCAAGTCGAAAGGAAAATTTTATCGGACAATTGTACAATCTGCAATGTTGTATGAAACAAAGTATTACGCGTCGAAGAACCAACACAAGAATAAATCAGTGTAGTGCTGAGATGAGAACGTTGCATTGGATATGTGGTAAGACAAGATATGTGATAGAATTAGAAATGAAAAATATGAGAGAGAGAGAGAGAGAGAGAGAGAGAGAGAGAGAGAGAGAGAGAGAGAGAGAGAGAGAGAGAGAGAGAGAGATGGTGTAGCACTTATAGTAAAAAAAAGTGGTTGAAAAATAGACTTAGGTAATTTGGGCATGTAAAGAAAAGATCTATAGATTTTGTGTAGTAATGAGAGTAGATCAGATGGAGGATATTCAGATCTATAGAAATAGAAGAAGACCTGAAAAACATAAGAATAATTAGTAAGAAAGACCTGATGATTAATGAGTTAAATCAAAATACGGTTTAAGATAAAACATGATAACATAATTTGATTCATATAATTGATCTTATGTATTGAGATAAGACTTGTTTTTATGCAAATCACATCATGATTTTCAAAGTATCTTCAAGAAGATTCGTCGATCAACTCATTTACATCCAATATATATAGATTCGTGGAGACAAATCGAACCTAAAATTTAGTGTGATACCCACTTTGGGGTTGTAAACTAGTTTTTTTTAATAGGTTAACTATTCATCCGTATATATGCGAAGTCTGAAAAATAATTTTGTAATAAAAAAATACAGATTCTACGCATGTATGTAATTTGAGATTCTTCCTATTTTTTACATAATTTTTTTTTTTTGTTAAATAAGTTTTTCGTCCTTATAAATATATCAAATTTTGATTTTAGTCCTTAAAAATAAAATGACATGCTTTCATCCTAAAAAAATTCTTTTATTTTTGGTCCTTAATGGATATAATTTTGACATGTTTGTGACATTTTTTAAACATAATATGAATATATAAAGGTTGAACATAATAAACATACATAATATGAATACAATTTGAACATAAAAAAGTTATAATCTTGACATTTACATGAACATAAAGTGGTCATTAAGGACCAAAAACAGAATAATTTTTTTTGTGAGGATGAAAACATTCAGTTTAATTTTTTAGGGATTAAAATCAAAATTCGCTATATTTACAAGAACAAAAAACTTTAACCTTTTTTTTTTAGACAAAAAGTTCAGAAAAGTGATCTAAACGTTAAAATTTTTCATGATTTTTTGTATGTATATTTTTCATGATTTTTTGTATGTATATTTAGGACGTTATAATGTATTTTTATAATTGTCGATGAATGTTAGTTTGGTTGGTAAAAAATGACACATATCCTGCAAGAATATAGGTTCAATTCTCGTTGTCTAAAACTTCATAAATAGATTATTTGTAAGTAGATTAATTAATGTTAACTGAATCTTAATGTATGAGTCCCTAAATCCTAACTCACCTAAATTTTCTCATAAAAAATGTATTTTTATAATCAACATTCTTTAAACATTTTTCTAAAATCATGTTAGAGTAGAGGGAAAAAATATCTACCACTGTTAATAATTAATAACAACAGTAATAATAATAATTAATATTCTCCAAAGATTTTTTTTGTCAACATAAAGTGAGGGTGAGTTCTTCCTCTCTAGTAAGATGTTTTCTATGGACCAAAACGAGAGTTTGAAACCCCAATCCCATCATTACTTGTTTAAAACATTGTACAAACGAAACAACACACATGGGCACAATTTGTCGTTTTTGTGTTACATTCATGATCCGTCATTTTCAATATTTTATCTAGTGCTATTGCTGATTTTAAGGTCTGATGTATTTCCCTATAAAAAAACAACAAAAAGCAACCTGGTGATAGCATTTTTATTTATTTTGTTGACTTCGCAAAACCAATCTGTATTCAATGAAACATCTTAATCAATCTACAACAACATTTTTCATCACGCAACTCTCAATGAAAGCACACATTGTTAGGATTTCAGCATATTTATCAAATCAAAAAGATATGTCTATCAAGTGGAAAAATTTCATGGCTTAAATACCATACTCAACATATTTATTTATTCAATGTGAGGCACCTAAAATGATTTTATTGCATTCACAAATAAAATTGAATAAAAGTCTCAAGATGGTCCCTAAAAAAAAAAAAGTCTCAAGATGGTAGAACATTTGACAATAAACGCGCCAATTTTAAACTAGATTGAGACTAAATTCATGTTGGACTTGATTCACGAATTAAATAAATTCAGGCAGAAAATTAATCTTGTTAGAAAAAATGAGTTGAATTAAATCTATATAATATGATTCTTTTGGTGTGTATGTGTTTATATATTTTGACAAAAGAAGTGTATATGTATATATTATTCAATTTATAAAATAATAATTTCACATTAATTATATCTTTTTATTGAAAGAAAGGTGTCTAAAAGCTTCTACACCCGGTTGACCAAAATAAGTATCCTAAATTGCTTGAGCAACTTACATGCAAAAGATCATGTACCCATGCCTCAAAATTCCTTTGCCAAGCTAATTGAAAGAGATTCCCAGAAGTCTACAGAAATATGATTGCTAATTGTCCGAAATGAGAAGCAAAAATGTCATCTAATTTTGTCCTGGCCAATAAAAACATGAAAAATAATAATTAGAAAAATAGGAAAATGGAGAAGAAAGAAGAAAAATGAAGGAATCTCCAAAGAAAAAAGGCTTAATTCGATATTTGGTCCCCTAACTTATTTGTTGTTTTCATTTTGGTCCCATAAGTTCTAAAATCAACGATTTGGTCCCTTTGCTTTTGCTTCGTCAGTCAATATGGTCCCTTCCGTCAAATGCTTGTCTTTCCCGTTAGTTTTTGCACACGTGGACGATCCTATGTGGCTCCATCGTGGCACGTATATAAGGCATGGCTCATATCAGAAAACCCAAAATTAGGGTTCTTCCATTTTCAATCGCCTCTCTCTCTCTCTCTCTCTCTGAAATCCAGATTCAAAGTGTTGTTTCAAACCCCAATTGGACCACAAATTCGAAACTTCCTTCAATTCGAATATGTTTGAATTCGAATCGCCACTATCTCGTACTAATCCTCTTGTATTCGAATCTGAGAAATGTCAAATCATTTGGGTCAATCAACTATGTCTGTAGGTCCGAATTTGAGAAAGAGAGCAATTACGGGATGCAGGTGTGGAGAAGAAACAGTTGTTCGAACTGTTACAGATACCTACAATCCAAACTGTGGAAAAAAGTTCTTGGGTTGCAGAAACTTCAAAAATCAATTTGACAAGGGTTGTAGTTTCTTCAAGTTAGTTTATGAAGAGTTTTGTGATGACAAGGACTTGAAGATTGCAAAGTTGGAGAAAAAGAATACAAAATTGAAGAATGAATTGGGGAAGACCAGATCTTGGCTTAAGATCTCAATTATTTTAGGATTATTATGTTTTGGAGTTTGCCTAGTGTTAGGAACAATACAATTATGCAAACCTAATGGAAACTTGAGCAATGTTTATTAGAAATAGGAAGATTGTTAGAAAGTTGTACTATGAGATTGAGCCAAGTTCAAATGATGTTTTGTAATTTTGGTTGGTTGTGTAACCTAAGCAAGTTTGAAATGAAATAAAATTTGATGATTTGCCTTTAAATTGTTGTTTTGAAATGTGATTTGAATTGAAGTTGTTGCTTAAAATGTTGTGTAATTTGATATGAAATGATGAAAATGTTTGTGAAAAAGTAGCTTTGTATTGAACACCAAATTTGGTGATTGAAAATGAAAGATGTTTTGGACTGTCAATGAATACCAAATTATGCACTTATAATTCAGATGAAATTACTAAGCAATAGACATGTAATAATACGATCAATAGCAGGAACAGATGTAATCACAGTAATGGTAAGTAAGAAGGACTCAAGTAAATCAAATTGCAATATTTCATAAAATACTGATCATTACACACAAGTACTTGATCATTACTAAACATAAGCTTAAATAAAGCTTAAACCATATCATTACATCAAAATAAAGCTTAAACCATATCAAACACCCAAGTACTTGATCATTACTAAACTTAAGCATAATAAGTTCTAGATTGTATCATGCATCTAGGCATAACAACAAAATATATGCACTTAGACATTACAACATAATACATGGACTTAGGCATTCCATAACAAAATTAGTCATAACAGACACTTCTATTGCTGGCTTGAAGCTGAACCCTTGCCTCTAGCAGACACCTTCTTCTTTTTTGGATTTCTTGGCTGTGTTGCTAAAACATTCTGCTTCTCCTTCCTTTTCCTGGTATTTGACTGATTTGTTAAGCCATAATGCATTTGTTGCTGGGAGGATGATGCAGGTATATTGGGAGGCTGCACTAATCTTCTTTGGCTTGAAGATGGTGCAGTTGCAGTTGCAGGTTGTGGAGGCTACACTGATCTTCCTTGGCTTGAAGATGGTGCAGTTGCAGGTGTTGGCAAAGGGTGGTCTGAAGTTGTTCCATTAGGTACATTTGCAGGTTGTGTTAGATTCTGCTCTGTTGTGCCTTCAGATGCTGGTGGAAACTTGCAGGTGGACTTGTTATGTCCACTCTGTTTACATCTACTGCACTTTATACCCCACTTAGCCCTCTTCATCTGGTTAGCATCAAGCAATTCATTAGCATCCTTGTTTCTCTTCTTCTTTGGCCTGCCTGGTTGCCTTTTGATTGGTGGCGGCTGAAGATCAGCATATTCAGTTATTTCCCATAAACACTACCTATTAACTAGATAGATCACATTGTTGTAGCATGCTGCATACCTTTCTTTCTTGAAAGAATCAGGAACAAAATCATTGATGTTCATGTCTTGGCTCTTCATGCAGGAAATGGCATGACAACATGGTAAACCTGTCAACAACCATCTCCTACAATCACATTCCCTCCTAAGTAGATTGACAGAATACTTCTCAGTTAATGAAGCAATGCGTCCGACTTCATAATCATATTCACTTGAACGCCTAAACCAGTAATTTCAGTGTACAAATTAACCAACCAGTAATCATAATGGCAGAAACATATAATTGACAGTAGCTATATGAGATCACATACCTAACCAACCAGTTATTGGTGTATGCAGATTCTCTTGCAATTCTTTTTTTGATGTTAGGCAACACTTCATCCTCATATCTAGCAATTTTCTACCTATTTGCTTCTCATCTCTTCATCAGGTACACTCTAATTTCTTCAAACATAGTGACCATTGGTTTTCCTCTAGCAATGATAATGGTGGAATTGAATGCCTTTGGCATGTTGTTCACCAGAGTGTCACATAGTGGTCCACTTGTAAATCTTGACTTGCTCCAATGCCTAGCTGGGATTTTCTTCAGATACTCATATGCTCCTTCACTTATGGCTTTAATCTCATCCATAACATCATTAAATGCATTGTCATATGTTTCTTTTGCTGCTTTTCACATTAGCTCTTTTAATTTCTTACTAGGATATTTCTTCTTAAAGTTGTTGTAAAGATGTCTCACACAAAATCTCTGATCCACTCGAGGAAGTAACTCATCCATAGTAGGCAGAAGACCCTGTACCATATTAGTGATGGTTACATTAATGAGAAAATAAGCTTAAAACTGAAATTGAATAAATGAAAATTATTTACCTTTTGTTGGTCACTAATAAAAGTGTAAGTCAAGCACAATCCAGGTCCACCTAAGTCAGCAATGAGCTGCTTCAAAAACCATTTCCAAGATTCTTTTGTCTCCCCTTCAAGCAAGGCAATTGCTATTGGAAGCATTTGATCATTTGAGTCCCTTTCAATAGCAGACAGTAGTTGGCCACCATAGTACCCCTTTAAAAAACACCCATCTAGTCCTATTATTGGTCTACACTTGAAAAAACTTTCCTTGCAGCCTTTGAAACAAACATACATCCTTTGGAAATGGGGAGAGAAAACAGCAGCAGGATTCTCAAGGTCTT
>Ga0228710_1000456_pt1 | contig 51191 bp, 31 predicted proteins | sample MedpolnodulmetaG_FD_177995 | JGI IMG/M metagenome (GOLD analysis project Ga0228710, IMG submission 177995) | Root nodule microbial communities from Medicago polymorpha collected in Santa Monica, California, United States - pink nodules | ecosystem: Host-associated > Plants > Roots > Nodule... | reverse complement strand
AAAACGAGAGTTATATTTATTAATTTTGTTTTTTATTTGTAATTATATTTGCATTTATTTTATGTTTATGATTATGTATTGAATAAATAAATATTGAATAAATAAAATCGAATTTATTTTCTAATTTTGTATTTAATGAATAAATATATTAGAATAAAATCGCATTTATTTTCTAATTTTGAATTTATTTTAAGTGCATAAATAAATTAGAATTTATTTTCTAATTTTGAATTTATTTTAAATGCATAAATAAATTAGAATATAGCAAATAAATAATTTAGAATAAAGTGAATAAATAATTTAGAAAATAAATAATTTAGAATAAAGTGAACAAATAATTTAGAATAAAGTAAATAAAATAATTTAAAAATAGTAAATAAATTTAAAAAAAGCTACTATGCGCCACTTAACTCACGCCACTCAACTTAACTTGCGTATTATTTTACACTTGCGCTAGTTAACTAGCGCATGGGCGTTTTGGACATGGTTGCAGGGTGCGAGTGTTTTACGCTGGGGGAAGAGCAGAAATCTTTCTTTTTTGTGTCAGTTTTTTATTTAACTGTCATTTTGATAATTTAAAGGTGTCATTTGTCGATTATACCATTTCTCAATTACTTTTACTTACATTTTTTCAATAAAAGTAATTCATGTTATATATTTGAAAAACTCAAGTTATTTTTCTTTAAATAAAGTTTGTATTTTCTTATCTACAAATTCAAATAAAATTTTGATACCTATATTAATGATTTCATGAAGAGTTGAATTATATGAATAGATCAATAACATTGTTAAAAAAAAATGAATTTTGTTGAACAGATAGAGAATAACTACCAATTGTTTTTTTGTGTGGTGGTCGATGTTTGAACCCTGGACCTTGCATATATTATGTATTGTCTCTATCAACTGAGTTAAGTTCACAAGGACTAACAATTTTTGTTATGAGAGCAAGAGAGCGCATTAAATTTATTGAAAATAGAAAGTGTGAAAAAAATAGAAATTTATTGACAGATTAAAATAAAGGGTATAATAGATGGAAAAAAAACTCCAAAAATAAATAACAAACTCTCATACTATTTTTAAAGCATCTTTACTATTGAGTAAAATTCACTCTTTTATGCACCTTTATTATTGAGTAAAATTAATATAAACTTGTCACTTCAAAATTAATGCCTGTAGTAGTCATAAATAAAATATTAATAACTGTTAGGTTTAATTAACCTGATCTCCCACGTTATCAATATTTCAAAATGATTATTGAAATTACAAAATATTAATCAAAGTTCATCTATTTCACAATATTTGCTATTGTTATGGAATACATCTAAAATATCTAATTAATCACTTAGTTTAAAATTCATACTTAATATTACCATTTTCAGTCACTATAAATAATAACTATTTAATCAAGTCAAAAATAGGTCTTTTTTTGGTATAAGTCAAAAATAGGTCTATAAAAAACAAACCCGTATGTATTACTGAAAATAAAAATCCAATAAAATTAGGAAAATATCTTCTTTTTTTGGTACGAAGAAAATATCTTCTTTTTTTTTTTTTGACAGAAGAAAATAACTACGTTTTAGGGTTATTATTGTTTTGACAATTAACCTGTTTTCAATTCATTTGAGATGATATCGAAGCTTGTAAGTTTAAGATTAATTGTTTTTTATTTTCAAATCAAAACTTCGTTACATTAAGGGAACATTGACTTTTAGGTGGATCCCCCTTTGGTTGCATCCATTAAATAACCAGGTAACTTGCTTCACGATAGAAAAGATGTGTGCAGTCCTTTTGGTGTTTTTATTGCCAATGAACACTCAAACAAAACTTCCCAAGTTAAATGGCTGTCTTAAAGATGTGTCTTCAAGTAGAAGGATAAAACAGAGTTAGCATGAGGCAGAATGGAAATGTTTCCTCAAACATGTAGAGTGGTTTGGATAGGAAGCAAACAGCAATAGAAACACACTTGGCGAGTGTTTGTTACGGTATTTAACGTGCTATCACTCAACACTAGAATCTCTTGCTTCTGAAAAACCACTGTACAGTTGGCTTAAATTATTGGAATGACTAGTTTCCATACGACAGACATTGCAACTGCATGACAGATGCCAGCTAGGAGAACCATACAGAAAAATATGGGACCATTAATTTTTCCAAAATTGATCAGGCAACACAACAAAAACAACAGAGTAACCTTTGTGTAGTTCTTTTTCGGTAATGCACAGGAATCTCTCCATTATTATCCTTAGGAACATAGATACTGTTATTTCAAACTCTGTGTTGGCCATATGGGGATTCTCATCAAAAATAACGTAAGGAATGATATTGCCGTTTTTACAAATTCTCAAAATTTTCCAATTGGGTTTGTTTTAATGACAAATCCTGGCATAAATTGAAGGCTGAAGCAACCAATAGGATAAATGACCTTGACTACAATTGGTGGTTAGACTTTAGACACACTTTCTATCATTTTCTATCCTCTCCCTCCCTGACCAACTTTATTTGTTTTGGGGGAGGGAATGGTGAATGGTAATTAATTTCATCCCCCTAAAATGCTTTATGCAGTCACATTTTGTTATACAAATTCAATTATAAGAAACTCAATTTGCTGGGCCAACTATCCACCTCCAAAAAAATCCTGACTTTGTCGTTCTAGCGCCCTCACCTCCTTAGACTCAAGGACTAATCAAGGAAATTTTTTCCTAAATTAGTTTAGTCAATATATCTTCAGTCTGAATTCTTCCATATTTTAGCACTCTAAATGCAGAGGCCTTTAATTTTACTGTCGGCAGATGTATATTTCCCTCTTGTCACCATCTCAGGTTCACATAAGTCATCCCCACAATAACACTCACCTAGTCCCTAAAGCAGTCAACTCATTTTCTCAGCCCACCGTAGCCATCAAAGCCAGTAGGAAAATCCCAACAATCAAAGGGCATTTATACATTCCTCCATAAACTCCTCAGCATCTGGCCAGCCAAATAAATACCCACTCACCAATAACCACCTCCAATGGACAGGGGGTCAAGATTTAAAACTGTTTTCCCTGTCCAGTTCAGACCCAATGGATACACACACCTGAAATCAATGTGATAGATTTACGTTTCACGTATTTTAATTTACCAGAGGGGATTATTAGGTGGTTATTTGTCTAATTTAATGGCAAAATCTTGCTCATTCGCCCGCCTATAAAGCAACGCTGATGCTTCCACCCTGTTTTTTTAGGGAGGAGGAAAGAAGCAGCACAAATTAAATTCAAATTAAAAAGACGGAAAAGGATAAAACACAAATATAATATAACTTATAAGGTACTCACCAGCCAGGATGGACAACAAATTTTCCATTGGCAATAGCCCAATTCACCTGTGCGAAACAAAGTAGCACTTGTCAGAAATAGATTTATTACACAGCACACCACGTCTGTCCCATCTATCACAGTAATGAAGAATTTACTATATGTTTGGCCCCAATGAAAAAATTGGGGAGAAAAACATAGGACAGGAACGGAAGGGATTTTTCCAATTGATGAGTTAATTGAATTTTTATTGGTTGATTTCAACAAATGTCACTAAATAAGTAAATATTCAGTAATTAAGTTGCCATATTAGCAAATGGTAAATAGGGCAAGGGTAGCTGCATGGATCACCTTGATATCCACGTTTTGGTTAGATGAAAGTCGAATAAAACAATCAATTTAATTACGATGAATTTCTTCAAGCATTGGGTCGTTATTCTTTTTATCCCATCAAGTGCTAATCTTTTATGATTATTTACAATTACTGTAGTTCTGCATGTCTGTTTTTCTAATACAACCATCAAACAGAATAAAATACGTGCACATCGGGCGGCACTACCATAGCACAACCATCAAACAGAATAAAATACGTGCAAATGAGGAGGCACTACCATAACACAGTGAAAGTTTCAAAATTACAGTATACCTTATCAGTCCCAGGGGAATGAGCAACTACATGAGTAACCTGATCATCAATTTGGTTTGTGCAAGAAGCACCAAATTGTTCAGCTGTCTGCCACAATGGGTGAAGGTGGGGATTGGCATCGCCAACAGGAAACATCCTACTAAATACTATACGACAACCATCCAAGATTTTCCTTTGTTCTGACGCTAGGATATTTCTGACATCCACCTCTTCTAAGGATTGGGACGCAAAGAAGTTTTGGTGTATTCTCTCAATCACCTACTCAGAGAAGAGAAGGAATTATCAACTGCAAAAAATAATAATCCCATATCAAAGAAAAATTGAATATAACTTACCCCCAAAGAGGATGCCAGAGTTCCAGAGTCAGGTCTCTCGTCGTGGTCAATCTCAAGAAGAGAAGGGCCAGGAAGCCCAAATTGACGCCTGCTACATGGGAAGTATGTGTACCTGCAATATCTTAAAACTTAATACAGAGAGAATGTATCAACTAAAAAATAATAACAGTAAAGACTAAAGAATTGCTTGTAAGAGAATTGCATGCTATGACGCACTGACCTTTCCACCACTATAAGGTTCAGTTTGTTATGAGGCCAGACTCTCACAGAGTCGTCTATAATTACAACAGATGATTCCATACCCAAAACGCCTTCCAAATCTTTGCTTTTAGTATCAGCTGTTTCAGCATCATCACCTCTAGAAATAACTCTACCGGCAAACAATACTCCCTTTGGATCAAGCACCTTTGCCATTTCAGTTGCATATAGCTTGTTTCCCATAGTGTAAAGATGCATCTCGAAGAGTTTACTAGCCTGTAAAGCATTAGGAAAAGATGTGAATGCTTTGATACAAAATTAAGCCTGGAACAATATCATACCTAACATATAATACAAAATTTATATTACCTTCTCCAGGAAGTTCCAGACTCCTGGTCTGAGTTTAGTCCACATTCCCATATGAGGAAAACGAAAAAGATGTCTCTGAGGCTTTTCACGGTCTTCTTGTTCTTTCTTTCTCAACATCTCATCATGCACAGGATCAACTTCGACAAACTGAAAGACAGAAGGTTAATAAGCCATTGTCCAAACTTTAATCCATGGGACAGGAGAGAACCCATTCTATGCAGATTACCTTAGCAGAATTAAGAAGTGTATGGTCAAGGTCCAATACAAGGCACAGCTTCCTAGCAGCAAACATTTTTTTCTGTTCTTCAAGCCTCCTAGATCTCTCTCTCTGTATAGCAGCTTTCTGCTTCACATCATAAGCTTCAAAGAGGTGCTCAACATCTGCCCATGTATTCTGGGGTCGAGAGGAACCTGGTGCACATGTTTCAGGAGCTGATCCTTCACCATCTTTCAGGTTCTGAGAGTTAGGTACACCAGATTTCTGCTCAGCTCTATCTGACGTAAAGGGAACAGATGCAGAAGAAACATTTTGAGTAGCAGGAGGGGTTGATGATGTTTCTTGGGGAACAGACATAATATCAGCAATGTTTTTCAGATTCTTGGTAAACTGTCGAGTAATATCAGGTTGTGCAATTGACTGAATAGGTGCCAATTTTGTCTCAACCCTGACATCAAACTTCTGGGCATTGACATTGTCCCCAGTTCCCTGGTTACTTGGCGTAGGGGATACAATTGCTTTGGATTGTTCACTCCCCAAAACCCCACTCTTCTGGAGAGTGCTACTTCCATGGAGAAAACGACGTGGATCCCGGGGTTTCATGCGAATCTTTCCAGAATCCTCTGGTAGGGTTTGTGTCTGAGTATCAAAAACATGCAAGAAGTTGAACAACAGTTAGCCTTAAGGGGCTTCCGTGATAAATCATAACGACGGATCAAAATGTTAAACTTTTCATGTTAATCCTCAGATTTAAGTCGAAAAAAATAATGAATGATTGGGAAGATACCACCACAGCCACTAGAGAATATCAAGAATTAACTTATGATTTGTTTAGTTAAGAGAAATAATCTCATAAAAGGAATTTACCATGGAAGTTGCTGGTGATGAAGCTGGAAGTATTCCAACAGAACTTTGCGTAAGACCGGCAGTCATTGCTGTACCAGTGTTCACAGTTGCATCCGTTCCCCTCGCTGAATTTGAGTTTGTTAAATGCAGTGTACTTGTAGCAGAATCAACTGGTTTCTTTTGAGCTTCTGCTTCATTGTGTTGGTGCTCTAAAAGCATATGTATTAACATGGCTGGATTTACAGCAATATTTTTGAATAAAGAAGTGGGTAAGGAAGCTGTGGCGCTGCTACTAGTAACGGATGCCAGCTCATTTCCATTACTTGTCATGGTCAAATTACTAGAACTAGTACTTATAGGCCTTTGGAGTTCAGTTTCCCCTTTTTGCATTAAATGGTTCCTTTCTACCAACTGAGATCCAGCCACCATATTTTCTTCAAACCAACCACCTTTTCCAGCCATAGCTCTTTCCTCCCTGATATTGTGCTCGGAATTTTCCAAAGACCTTCTAAGTCTTTTGGGAGCAGTAGCATCCAATGAAGGCTCTTCAACAGTCTTTTGCTTTCTTGAGATTACTCTTCCACCAAATTCCACTTTAGGCATATTATTTGTCCCTAAAGATTGGTTAAGATCTAAAGTACGTGCATCAGGATTAATGAAACGAAGCCTAGGATCTCTACTCTTCGCTGAACTTTTCATTGGGTAAGACCCAGAACCTGTTGCATCAATTCTAGAATCAACTAATCCATACATGCTGAACCTATCGAGGGAAGTAGAAGAAACAGGAATCTGATCCAAGGGGGGTGGCTTAAAGCTTGTTAGCGAAGAAGCTATAGAAGCACTAGAAACCTCATCATTAGTGTCTACAGCTTCTCCCTCACAGTCACCCGAAGGAGTTGGACTTGGAAACTTATCATCTGTAAAATATGAACTTCGACTGAACTTTTGTTGATATGTGGAAACAGCTTTCAAAGCATCGGTTTCATAGATGTGCAACTTAGAATCTTTCCCGTCCAGTTCCATCTTCTCAGCCTCTGTCCTAACAGCAGGAGGCAACCCAAATCTATCTATCCCATCTCCAACCGAAAACAATTTATTCACAGGGAAACACGATGGAGCTTCTCGTGTGGGTGACGGTAAACTGTCTAAATCATGGTCCTTATGTAAGTCAAACAGAGGGAGCATAAGCCCTCTTCCTTTAACATTGCTCTGTCCATATTGCAAGGCTTCGGATGCATATGTTGAGTTATCATGGACAAGCTGACCCGAAGAAATATACTCACCAGCAGGAATTTGCTCAGTAGTATTAAGGGCCTCCGCTTTTTCTTCCTTGCCAACAACCTCATTATTGCCCAAAGCATATACAGAATCAATTGCAGTAATCATGACCTGAATCTGTACAAAAAAGCATACAACTTTTAGATTCTGTCTAAATTTTCACTTTATAAACTGGGCATTAAATGAAGGAATGGGGCATGACACCTAAACAAGTTAGCATTAAAAATCACCTTTTTCATGTGCTCCATAGTAAATAAATGTTCGTTCTTCAGAAAAGAAAGCAATCTAACATGAAAAATATAACCAAAAAAATAGTTTAGAGATATATGGCTTTGCAACTAGAAAGAATTACAAACTAAGAACTAATGTTTTTAAAACCTTGATATATTATCCTTATTCTCTTCCTTTTGCAAATTGTCCATAGAGCAGAACACCTACAATGACACACAGAATAAATTTGTAGTAAAATCATCAGCAGAAACCAAAATGATACATCAAAAAGTGCAACAAATAATGATCTCTTAGGGGTCTTACAGAATAAACTACTTCAACAGCATTAAACAACAACCGAACAAGATCGTCTTTTTCAGAAATATCAAATCCAGAAAACACTTTGCTCTGCAAGGTACCTTGAATCCTACTACAAGTTTCCGCAAACGATCTACAAGAACAAAATCACCCAATAAAAACACAAGTGAATTCAAAGTTTCAAATTTGCAATGCAACTCCAATGTCAGCAATAAAAAAAAAAACCCATAAAAAATTTCCACTTACTCTGCCACACTCGCAACAGTAACACCCTCAAGAACATCTCTAACACCAACAACCTCAGAATTTGAAAAATTCTCAGAACCAACAATAACACAATCATCATCAGCATCACCATCAATCTCACCCTCCTCTAATTCCCCTTCCTCTTTTTCATCATCATCATCCACTACAACAATCTCCTTCGACGACTTATTCAACTCACCATCTTTGTTCCCACTATTGTTACTATTAGCATTAGCATTTTTATCAAGTTCCATAACAAAAATATCATTCAAAGGCTTATTCTGAACAGCTTGTGCCCAAGCAAGATTATACAATCCGGACGCATAACCACGACATATAGTCGGATACTTTGAATACAAATCCTGAACAGCCCAAACCCTAGAATCACCACCACCACCACCTCCACCACCACCACCAGTTTTAACCTTATTATCACTTTTATCCACCTTTACATCACTATTATTCACCTTAACATCATCACCCTTTTTGAAATCTTCTTCAGTAATCTCTTCCAATGAAGCAGAATCAGAAATCTCACCTTCTTCAACATCCTCAACTTCTTTCCCCATTTCAATAAAATTCTTCGAATTTTCAAAATCCAATAACGATCCAAAAACCATGAATAATGAATCACACACAGAAAAAACAAATCACACAACAACAATACAAACAAAAAAACCGTTAATCGGTTTCGGATTCAAAATTAAACAAAAAAATTAGGTTAATAATTAATAAATTAGGGTTACAAATTTTCAATTTCCGATTTGGATTCTTCTAGATCTATTAATGTTACAACAAAATCCGTTATTCGCGGTGGCGGATCGAGTTTCCGGTAATCGGAATTTTCAGATCCGATGAAAAAAATTGCGAACGTTGAAGAATGAAAAATGAAGAGAGCAAAAATTGAATGCGATAAGAGTTAATGAGTAATTTATATTAATTTGAGTGTGACGAAAGAAGAAAGAGAGTTTATAGGGACATGTGAATGTGATTAAGAAGGTGAATCTAAGAATTGAATCTGAACCGTACACGTCAGTGATCCGGGGAGTAAATACCGTGCGGCTAGTGTAGGAGAATGACAGTTAGCAGTACTATGTGAAGGTGAATGTGAATCTAATGAGTGTAAAATAGTTTTACTGCATCATTCAATTGAAACTCGTCTAAGAATATATTGTAACTGGTTTTTAAAAACAAGCATTCAATTGAAATCTATTATCTTATCATATAAGAATATATTGTTACCGCTTTTTAAAAATGATCTCCTTCCTTCAAAAATAAAAATATCTCTGAAGTCTCTGTCATTCAATTGAAATCTATCATCGTATCATGTAAAAATATATTGTAATTGTTTTTAAAAGTGTGTGTTTCATAATTTTTATTAGATGTCAATGTAAGATTGATCTATAGACTACAATGATAGTGAATGTTCTATTTTCTCAAAATTAACTATTGTCTTTGTCTTAAATTGATGGAAAAAAATAAGTATAATAATTTTTTTACTAAGTAAGGTAAATTTTATTAAGGACAAATATTAATGTGTTAATTATTATATTAGTTTTTCTACTTGTCAGAATTCAAGCCATGTATTTTTAATTATTATATTTTTACTAAGTAAGTAAGGTAATTTTTTTAAGGACAAATATTAATGTGTTAATTATTATATTAGTTTTTTACTAAGTAAGGTAATTTTTTTAAGGACAAATATTAATGTATTAATTATTATATTAGTTTTTTTTTTTGAAGTAATTATTATATTAGTTTTTATACTTGTCAGAATTCGAGCCATGTACTTTTAACCCCTTTAATTTGTTTCTTTCAACAACAAAAAACTTTTTTTTAATCATTTAGCTTAAATTAAATGAGCTGCAAGACCCCAACTAAGTATGATAATTAATTTTAAAATCTGAATACAATTGTCTCATGGATAAATTAAATCGAAAAATGTAAATCAATATTAAATATTTTGAAAATTTTAATGAAAAAAGATTTTAAAATATAGGGAATTAAAAATAACGAGTTTAATGTGAAAGTGAATTGACGAGTTTAATTGAGGTACAGATAGTGTAAAATAGTTTTACCACGCCATTCAATTAAAACTCATCATTGTTCATGTAAGAATATACCGTAATCACTTTTTAAAAGCAACTGTCAATTTGCGTCATTCAATTGAAATCTATCATCTTATCATGTAAGAATATATCGCTATCGTTTTTAAAAATGATTGTTGATTCGCGTCATTCAATTAAAACCCATCATCATATCATGTAAGAATATATTGTAACTGTTTTTTAGAAAGCAAGCGTGAGTTTCGTAATTTTTATTGGATGTCAATGTAAGATTGATCTACAAACTGTAATGATGGTAAATGTTCTATTTTCTCAAAATTAATTAATGTCTTTGTCTTAAATTGATGCAAAAAAAATAAGTATAATAATTTTTTAAGCGATTTTTAAAAGCAACTGACGATTTGTGACTTCGCGTCATCATTCAATTAAAAGCCACCATCTTATCATGTAAGAATATATTATTACCATTTGTGTCATTTAATTGAAATCCACCATTGTATCATGTAAGAATATATTGTAACTGTTTTTTAAAACGCAAGCGTGAGTTTCGTAATTTTTATTGGATGTCAATGCAAGATTGATCCACAAACTATAATGATAGTGAATGTTCAATTTTCTCAAAATTAATTACTGTCTTTGGTAAAAAAAATTAAGGACAAATAATAATGTGTTAATTATTATATTAGTTTTTCTACTTGTCAGAGCCATGTACATTTAATTATTATATTAGTTTTTTTATTAAGTAAGGTAATTTTTTTAAGGACAAATATTAATGTGTTAATTATTATATTAGTTTTTTACTAAGTAAAGTAATTTTTTTAAGGACAAATATTAGTGTATTAATTATTATATTAGTTTTTTTACTTGTGAGAATTCGAGCCATGTACTTTTAACCCCTTTAATCTGTTTCTTTCAACAACAAAAAACTTTTTTTAATTTTTTAGCTTCAATCAATTGAGCTTCAAGACCCCAACTAAGTATGATAATTAACTTTAAAATCTGAATGCAATTGTCTCATGGATAAATCAAATCGAAAAATGTAAATCAATATTAAAATATTTTGAAAAATTTAATGAAAAAATATTTTAAAATATAGTGAATTAAAAATAACGAGTTTAATGTGAAGGTGAATCTAACGAGTTTAATGGAGGTACACATAGTGTAAAATAGTTTTACCCGTCATTCAATTAAAACTCATCATAGTTTCATGTAAGAATATATCGTAATCATTTTTTTAAAAGCAACCGTCAATTTGCGTCATTCAATTGAAATCTATCATCTTATCATGTTAAAATATATTGCTACCGTTTTTAAAAACGATTGCTGATTCACGTCATTCAATTGAAACCCATCATTGTATCATGTAAGAATATATTGTAATTGTTTTTAAAAAGCGTGAGTTTCGTAATTTTTATTGGATGTCAATGTAAGATTAATCTATAGACTGCAATGATAGTAAATGTTCTATTTTCTCAAAATTAATTATTGTCTTTGTCTTAAATTGATAAAAAAAAAGTAGAATAATAATTTTTTTAAGGACAAATATTAATGTGTTAATTATTATATTAGTTTTTTACTAAGTAAAGTAATTTTTTTAAGGACAAATATTAGTGTATTAATTATTATATTAGTTTTTTTACTTGTGAGAATTCGAGCCATGTACTTTTAACCCCTTTAATCTGTTTCTTTCAACAACAAAAAACTTTTTTTAATTTTTTAGCTTCAATCAATTGAGCTTCAAGACCCCAACTAAGTATGATAATTAACTTTAAAATCTGAATGCAATTGTCTCATGGATAAATCAAATCGAAAAATGTAAATCAATATTAAAATATTTTGAAAAATTTAATGAAAAAATATTTTAAAATATAGTGAATTAAAAATAACGAGTTTAATGTGAAGGTGAATCTAACGAGTTTAATGGAGGTACACATAGTGTAAAATAGTTTTACCCGTCATTCAATTAAAACTCATCATAGTTTCATGTAAGAATATATCGTAATCATTTTTTTAAAAGCAACCGTCAATTTGCGTCATTCAATTGAAATCTATCATCTTATCATGTTAAAATATATTGCTACCGTTTTTAAAAACGATTGTTGATTCTCGTCATTCAATTGAAACCCATCATTGTATCATGTAAGAATATATTGTAATTGTTTTTAAAAAGCGTGAGTTTCGTAATTTTTATTGGATGTCAATGTAAGATTAATCTATAGACTGCAATGACAGTGAATGTTCTATTTTCTCAAAATTAATTATTGTCTTTGTCTTAAATTGATAAAAAAAAAGTAGAATAATAATTTTTTTAAGGAGAAATATTAATGTGTTAATTATTATACTAGTTTTTCTACTTGTCAGAATTCGAGCCATGTACTTTTAACTCCTTTAATATGTTTCTTTCAACAAAAAAAAAACTACTTTAATCTTTTAGTTTAAATCAATTGAACTACAAGACACCAACTAAGTATGATAATTAATTTTAAAATCTGGATTTAATTGTCTCATGGATAAATTAAATCGAAAAATGTAAATCAATATTAAAGATTTTGAAAAATTTAATGAAAAAACATTTTTTTATAAGGCAAGAGCACGATGATATCAAGAAAGAGAATAGGTGATTTCTCAACTATACTCTAATCTTGTGTGTCAAGTGCTCATATATTATTAAAAAAAGGGAAAAAATACATAATAACTGAGGGGACATAAAACCTGACCCAGTGAATCCAAGTGAATCAACCCTAACGGGAAATACAACCAATAACAACAACACACTTGATCCAACCCTAGTCAAGTCTAACAAACAATCTTTGCAAGCATCAACCAGGTCTATAAGTTGGCGAATGAACCAAATGTCAACACATGACAGATCACGTACCATCAACTTCCTGCACCATTAGCAGCAAGCATTAACGACTCTTTCTAGTCCTAAACAGTCTCTACACCAACCATTCATTGAACAACAATGAATTCAAAGGAACAAAGCGGCGTAGAGGTTGACCAACATCATACCAAATTCTTGAAAGCGGGGACTGGATCCAACCGCCAACACGGTAAATAACAAATTCATTCACACCAACCATTTATTGTGATAAGCCACAACAAATTAACAACCATTTCTGGCCAAACTGTCCGAATTCAAGCACAAAAGGGTGAACCGGATTTCACGACACGATAAGGACAACCACCGAACACCAGCTGTGTGTCGACAAACTAAACTAGGAAAACTGAAGATCTCATCAGATCTGAAAAAATCAGAAACCAGCAAGTGGTTTATCAACACGACGGTGTGATTACGGTGGCATATCAGAGAACCGCTGCCGGAATCGGAGGAGGCACCAAACTTCTTTGTATTGGAGTCGCACAGATCCGAATCAGAACAAAACCACCCAAAGACGACGCGTTTGGTAGTCCAAACCACCCACAAACACGTTTGAAAATCCAAATCTAACCAAAAGCTTCCGCAACAGAGACTCCGTTCAGAAACAGCAAGCATGTCACAACAAGACACCGACAACTGCTTGTGACGATAGTGGCGTCACGACTAAAGAGGAGCTGATCGCACCACCGTAAGAGTAAGGCTACATCTCGACAGAACGCTGGGTATTGAAGGAGAAGAGGGATGAAACAGTTGAAGAGTTGTGTTGTGTGAAGTCGGCGAGGATGAGAGAGAAGAGAGGATGTCAATTTTGTCTTGAAAGATTAAAACAAAATTATGTTTTAGAAAACATTTTAAAATATAGTGAATTAAAAATAATGTTTTAGAAAAACTTAAATCAATAAACAGAATTTTAAAAATTATGAAAATCAATTCTAATTTAAAATTGTTTAATGAATAATAAAATGTGATTTTGTTTCTAGGGTTATTTTGTCAATTAAGTAGTAATCTTTTATTATGAAAGCTCGTTAAGTCGAGCAAACTCTAAACCTAAATTTTTCCTTTTAAACCACTTGTAAAGTCGCAATTGTCCCTCATTGCTTTCTATTAGGACCCTCATTGCTTTCCATTACGGCAATTTTGTCATTCCCCATTGTTTTCTATTAAGTGGCATTTAACATGACGTTTAACAACGTGCCATAATTACTTTTAACATAAATGAAATTTAACACACTTTTTATAACAAGAGATTCAATGAGATATATTTGAATTTAAAATTAATATTTTTCCTTCCAAATATATGAATTACGTTTCCGCCCCTTCCTCCATAAATTCAGATCTTTGCTTTTGGTATTTCTAATTTCTTAATCCACAGTCCGTTGTTGTTCATCTATCTTTTTCACAATGGTTGATCGTAATATGGAGAAATTGTGTATGTATCATTGTTTGACCGCTATTTGTTTGTTTCATTTTTTTTCTCTTCATATTTTAGTTTCTTCTGATGTCGCTAACGTGTAGCCTTATTTGTTTTTTATGTATTAGCAACTCTAGATTCGCACCCAGTAACTGAGTTTGACAGTGTGGTAAACAAACTAATGATCAAATATAGAACATACTACATGGAGTTTGATGCACACCGTGTGAAAGTATATGCTTTGTATATTAAACTAGATCTTTGACCCGTGCGATGCACGGGTCTAATGTACTATTTTAATATTGCAATAAATCATTATTTGTAAATCAACAGTTAGAAATAAAAATAATCAATTGCACAACCTCTTGTACATTTTAGAATTTTTGAACATGGAGTCTAATTCAACATTGAGAGTAAACATATGCAGAAGAAAATGGCTGGCAAAGATAAATTGGTAGTAGAGATTTGTAAACCCTAATAAATTGATAGAAATGAGAGGAAAAATAAAAGAGGTATAAATAGTCCTTTATATGAAACCACCCAGTACACACCACTACAATTTATTATGGTTGGAGAAGCATTGAAATCAGAACATAAAGGGCAACAACAAAGACACGTTTTGAGGTTTAAGAAAAAACTACCAAAATCATGTTTTAAGAATATAATTGACCTGGAAAATTTTCATATTTTTAAGGTCTAAAGCAACAAATTAGAAATGAAGGGCGTGTGATATTTGATATGGATTAATGAAAGCAAAATTAATTCAAGAAAATTGCTAGTGGCTTAGTGGTCAAAATGCTGAGATGGAGCCATTAGCTCTCTGTTTCGAATCCCTAAGGTTTATTGTCTTAAAAGATTTTTTAATCTAATAAAAAATGGCGGGATTAAGGTTATTTAGGGTTACTAACAACACTGTCTAACATTTAATATAATAAAAAGATTTTTAAGCTAATAAAAAATGGCGGAGTTATGGTTAATAAGGGTTACTTACAGCACTATCTAACATTTAATATAATAAAGATTTTTCGTACATGATGATGCACAAATTTGTATATATCTTTTCGAAATCGTTTTTGTCAAAAACAATTGTTTGTGTTCGGGGTATCGTAATGCTACCAAATATGTTTACCGGAGATTTTGGTGATTAAATCGGTCGTTATGCAACATTGGTTGATCCAAACAGTAATGAATTCCAAGTACTGGTAAAAAAAAAGGTTAAATGGTAGTGTTTTTTTAACAAAAGGATGGCGAACTCTTATTGATTTTTATGATATTCATTTAAGAGCTTTGGTCACGATGAATTTTATGGGTTTGTGTCGATTTAAAATTAATCTTAAGGATAGGGTTCGTCGAACGATTAGGTATCCTAAATTTGATCATCTCCTATGAAATTTGTTGTTGAAAAAGCTAATGTTGATGGTCATGTGCCTAATAGTATTCCGCCGCCATATCAACATGGTCATTTTTATTTTCAGTTTTCCGATGAGAAAAGACTATCTCCATATTATGTTATTTCTGAATTTTCGGTAAGTTGTTTATTTCTTATAGATGTATCAGAGAAAATCACACATATCCAATTTTTATTGAACTTTTTTTTTTTTTTTGTAGATTCTTGAGTATCATGTGTTTTGCAAGTTAACATTACACAAACAGACTACTTCGTTTGTTATGGTTGATGATTACAACAACAAATTCGATTGCTTTCAAATTTTTGGGTCACTTCCATATAAACATTTTAGAATTGGAGGACAGTAGAAGCGTATGATTAAAGCTCGCAGAATTCATGAGGGCACGAAAGTCATGGTTGATGCTCCAATGTCATAGATGAATGAGACTTTGTATTTTAGTGTCAAACGTACTTAAGTTATTTTAGGTTATGATTTTGTTCGTTATTCTAATTTATCAATTATTGTTTATGTTAAAACTTATGTCAGTTTTAGGTCGTCATTTAGACAAAGTGCACTTAAGATTAATGAGAATTTCTTTATTTTAATGTTATGTCGATGCATAATTTCGTTCTTTTAATGTCACTTAAACGTCTTTCAATTACAGAGTTTCTGTATTTTAATGTCATTTGTGTGTTTTCCCATTGCAAAAAGTGTACATTTTAATATCATTTATGCACATTTCCGTTGCAGAATCTCATCATTAAATGTCACCTACACGTCTTTCCATTATAGAATCTCTACATCTTAATTTAATGTAATTTAGGTGTTTTTGTCATTTTTCAAATTATGACTTTTAATGTTATTTAAGCGCCTTTCCATTTCGGAAATTATGCACTTTAATTTCATTTATACGCTTTTATATTAAAGAATATGTGTATTTTAATGGCATTTATGTGGACTCTTTTTACAAAATCTTCTTCAATTTAATGTCATTTATGCATCTTTCTGTTACAAAATCTATGTATTTTACTGTCATTTACATGCTTTCCATTTACATAATATCCACATTTTAATGTTATTCATGTATTTTCCATTATAAAAATTATTGCTTTTGATGCCAATTATGTACTTTTACATTAAAAAATATTTGTATTTTAATGTCATTTATGTACATTCCTTTTACATAATATTTTTATGTTTAATGTCATTTATGCGTCTTTCTATTATAAAATATATGCATTTTAATATCATTTAAGTGTGTTTTATTTACAAAATTATATGCATTTTAATATCATTTAAGTGTCTTTTCTTCACAAAATCTCTGCATTTTAATGTTATTTGTGTATTTTTAAGGTATAAAAATTATGACTTTCAGTGTCATTTATGCACTTATACATTAAATAATATTTGTATTTTAATGTCATTTATGCACATTCCTTTTACAAAATCTTCTTATGATTTAATTAAATTTTTATTATAAAATCTCTACATTTTAATGTCAATTATGTGTCTCACCCTTATAGAATATCAGCATTTAAAGGTTATTTATGTATTTTCCCATCATAAAAATTACGACTCTTAATATCATTTATGTGTTTTTACATTAAATAATATTTGGTATTTAATGTCATTAATGTGTATTCTTTTTACAAAATATTCTTCAGTTTAATGTAATTTATGTGCTTTTACATTATATAATAATTATATTTTAATGTCTTTTTTGTACATTTCTTTTACAAAATCTTCTTATGTTTAATGACATTTATGCATTTTTTTATTACAAAATATCTGCTTTTTTATATCACTTAAGCGTTTTTCCGCCATAGAATATTTGCATTTAAATGTTGTTTATGTGTTTTTTCATCATAAAAATTATGGTTTTTAATGTCATTTATGCGTTTTTACCTTAAATGAATTTAAATGTAATTCAAAAGTTTTCCTATCATAAAAATTATGGCTCTTAATGTCATTTATGCATATTTACATTAAATAATATTTGTGTTTTAATGTCATTAAAATGTATTTCTTTTACATAATATTTTGTTATCAAATCTCTGCGTTTTAATGTGATTTGTTTGTCTTTCTGTCACAAAATATCTACGTTTTAATGTCATTTCTGCGCATTGCGTTTACAGAATTTCTACATTATAATGTCATTTATGTGTTTGTCCGTTACATAATCTTTGTGTTTTAATGTCATTAATGCGCATTTCTGTTACATGGTTTATTGAATTTAAAGTCGTTTATAAGCATGTTGATTGAAAATCTCTCCATTTTAATGTCATTTATGAAAGAGCCGCCCTGCTCCCCCAGCATGAGCGCCGCCCTCCCTTCTTTTGTAGCATCCAATACTCCAACTTTTTGTGATTGCAGGCTTGTTATTTATGTTCGATGTTGACTTATAATTGTTTGCAATTGGAATATCCTTGATTTCTAGCAATTAATTGGTTGCATTGTGGCTGAATTCCATTGGTGCTTTTCCATTTGGTCCAATTGAGAATTCTATTCATGTACATCCAATTGTGGCTAGCAAGCGTCGCTACTTCAATTCTTGTTATCAATTTCAAAGTATTTGCATAAGCGGTCATCTGTTTCAATTTATGGTATTGACTGTGTCTTCTTACGTGGTCTTCTTACTGCACTTCATTCACTCCTTCCTTAACTCCTTATATCTGATTTAGCATTGGGTCTGGTGAATTGAAGACGGGCCATTGATGGCATACACGTGCCATTGACCATTTGTGTCCGACACGACTCCTTCAACAATGGTGCAATCACAAGCATTACCGACGAAATCATTTGCAGCAGCTTTGACAGGCCAGGCTAAGAATGATGACAATTTGTTCCCAACTCCTTGCATTAAAGGCGATGCTTTGAGCATCTGCATCGGCCAGGATGAGTATCAACGAGGTGTAGAGGAATGCAAGAATGCGTTACGTGCTAGATTGACTCTAAACAAAGGAGATAAGTCGTATTCTGTACGTGACCTAAGTACAAAATTAGGAAAGCTTTGAAACACTTTGGCGGTCTAGAAAATGGTCCTTCTCAGCAAGGGATACTATGACTTTCATTTTGAGTCGGCGGAGGATCTTCGTAAAATATTGGCAGCAAGCACAATCAATCTCAAGCGGGGTTTGATAAGACTATCTCAATGGACCAAAGATTTCAAATATCTTGCTCAGAAATAGACTCATGTCTCTGAGGATTCGTTTGGTTGAGTTACCGCAGAAGTATTAGCAGGAGAGAACATTGAAGGAAATAGCAAGTATGGTTGGCACTTCGATTGACATTGATGGACAGACACGAAACCGCACCTTTGGTCACTATGCTCGGATTTTAGTTGACATTGACCTATCAAAGAGAGCATATGATGAGATCCTTGTGGAGTGAGAGGGATTCGCTTTCAAAGTGGAAGTTCAATATGAGAGGAGACTGTTGTTTTGCCATCACTATTACTCTATTGGACATAATGTCTCGACTTGTCGTTGGTTACATCCTCAACCACCAAATGATAAGAATGATCGTGGGAAACAAATTATTGTGGCTAAGGCAGCGCCCCCTAAACCATCTCGGCAGCAGAATGATGGGGGAGCTTCCACTTCAGCCAATGGCAGTACTTGGACTTGGGTTTCGGCTCTGATTACTTCGACAGTTACTACCTCTTAGAGAGTTCCGGTTACTTCTGCCCCTGCAACACTGGCTTCGTCTTCTACGGCTATCCCGACTTCCATTTCATCCCATGCTATTACTTCTAGCTCACAAATGGGGCCGGTTGACACCTTCACTTCAGTAGTGGCTACTTCTCAAATGATGGTCCTTGTGCCCAAGACATCTTTATCAGCAACATTTTTTAGCTTCCCATTACACGTGTTTGACAGTATTTCTAGTGAGAAGTTGCCAGAAGCTACGCCAGTGATTGAGTTTGTTTCCCCATATGTGCATTATGACGTGCATTCCAAGAAAGTGGAGCAGTTGCATCCGACATCACGGGAGGAGGTGCAGATCCCCACGGTTGACGATGTTACTGCTACGCTCTCTGATGATGTGGAACATAATCATTTGACCCCGCGAGAGCTGATGGAGAGTCCCAAGGGTTCCCATGAGCATGTACCACATTTATCCATTGTTGAGCACGATGACGTACATGAGGTATCTGTGGAATCGATACAGGTTCAGACAGATAGTTTGGTTGAGCATGTTGACATGCATTCTGTTCCACAACGTTCCCCCATGGCTGAGTGTTCCATTGATAAGTCTTTAGTGACCCATGAGGCTGTAGAGAAACCCCTTGAGGGGACTGAAGAGGATGCGCAGGCAGATGCTAATAATATTTTAATGCAAAATCAAGATGTGCATGTGGCTGCCAAAATTCAACAGCAAGAAGATCATCCCAGCAAAAATATTCAACATGGTTTAGACTTGTGGGATCGGGTTCGTCAATATGATGAGAGATCAGCTGCTGAAGACTTCACATCGGTCCTAACAAGGAAACAAAAGCAGAAATCAAAATTACACCAAGTCGTGGGGAAGCAGTCTACTAAAACCCGTGTTAGGGGTGATCACTCTACAAATGCTCAATTAATTTTCTCTATTGGATTTTTAGAGGTATCAGTAATTCTGTTACTCAGATTGCTTTACAGAATTATATATGTCACATAAGCCTATTTCATCTCATATTTACCGAGAAGGTAATTGTTGTGCGAACAAGTTAGCTAACTTGGGTCATTCAATGAAGGGTTCGTTTTGGCTGTCTTCTCTCCCTAATGAGTTGAAAGTTGATTTCTTTAGGGATATATGTGGTTTACCAATTTACAGATTTTCATAGTCTGTTTTTTGGGGTTTTTTTCCCTATTTTTTTCTCTTGCTTTCTGTTTTTTCTTTGGAGGGTTTTGGCCTAGTCCCCCTCCTTTTTAATAAAATTTTAGAGTTTGGTGACATAGGATGGAGGTTTCTCGGGGTGCCAACCTAGTTGGGATGTCGATGTTGCCTTTTGATGCCTATCCTCTCTCCTTGCTTATCAAAAAAAAATTATTCCCCTTACATGTTTATGCCTTTTAATATCAATTATGCGCTTTCCTATTATATATTGTATGCATTTTAATGTCATTTATGCGTATTTCCTTTGAAGAAGGTGAGAAAAACACAAGAAGGGAGGTTGAATTGTGTTAGCTTTTTCTTCGTTTTTTTTTCTCCTACTGAAGTCACTGATCAGAAGCAGATATAGTTTAGCTTCTGAAGTGATAATCAGAATCTAAATGCAGCTGATAAAAAAAGAGAGAGAGAGATAGAGAGAGAGAGAGAGAGAGAGAGAGAGAGAGAGAGAGAAATCAATTATACAGGTTCCTTCCACAAACTGGAAGTAGTCATGTCCCCCTTGCACTTCCAAGGAGAGTTCACTAAAATGTAATATCTAATTACAACTGCTGATTACTACAACTAGCAAGAGACTTCAAACTACTCAGGCATAACTGCAAGAGATTTCCTATGCTCCTGAACTAAATCAAGAGACTTCTTATGCTCTAGCACACAAGCAAGAAACTTCTATTCAAACAGAATTACAGGGAAATTTGTTTGAGGTTGAACACTTGATATACAATCAGTGGTATTCACAATGCAAATCAGATACAGACTCTTAAGACTCTAAAATTTCTAAGATATGAACTTTGATAAGAAATTCTAAGTGAACTTTTGATGCAGAACAATTTCAGCAGAGTTTTGGCGCTTGTAAATTGTTATTGAGTCTCTCACAATTCTCTAAGTCTTCACTCCTTTATATAGAGGTGTGAAAGAGACGTTGTGAATTGCCAGCACATCAAAAAGAGTCGTTTGAAGCTTGATCAAATCACCAATGATCTTTTGCCTGATTTGGTTATTGTCCTAAGAAGGATCAATTTCAAATCCATTCCAAGTCTGGAGTAACACTGGTGCAGGCATAGCTGTTGTTCTTGTCCTATTGCAGACACAAATCAGAGCAGTGGAGATAATGGTTGTACACTTCGTACAATTGTCCTTTTTCAACTCTCTCCAACGAAAAAGCATCTAATGCCTTCAAATCTGTTTGAATTAGTCGTTACTTCATTCTTCCAGTCATCTGCAATGCTAGGAGTCAATAAACCATTTGAACAGCCTTTGAAGCTTCAATTCTATCAGCTTCTAATGATCTTCAGCTCCTGATGATCTTCAGCTTCTAATGTTGTCAGCTTCTGGTGATGTTGCTTTTGATGAGGTGCTTCTGATGACGTTAGCACTTCAGGAGCACTTTGTCTTCAGAACATTTTTTCTTCAGATGCTTCAAGCTTCCTACTTGTTGATTCCATTGTTCTCATTTGTTCTTCCAGAACCTATGCTTTAAAAAAGAGACACTAAATTTTTGACTACGGTCTTGCACACTTGAACAAATATTAGCATATCTAATTGACAATTTTTAATACCTTGTTATCATCAAAACTCAAAGGGTAATGTTAAACACATTTTGTTCCAACAGAAATCTTGTGTTTTAATGACAATTGATGCTCCCTCTAACTGTGTCTTCTCAACATAAATGCTCCAATCATGTAATGCACTCACTCTTCTCAACAAATATTACTGATAATACCCAAAGGTACCAGACAAGATTTTGTACATGGTACAATCAATTCTTCGTATCTTTGAAGTTTTTGTGAAGTTCTTACACTAACTACAAACATGAGGCTTCTAAGTGGTGCATCAGATTCTGACATTGAAGAACGAATGTCATTTTCTGAATGGGTTTTAGGCGTTGGTGATGGAACAGTTGGTGAAAGCAATGACGTGGACATAACACTCAGTATTCCATCCGATTTACTTATCCCGAGTTCAGGCGATGCTCTTGCATCTATTGTTGATAACACTTATCCAAGATTGTTGCAAAATAAAATATGAGTGATATATCTTACTTCCAATATAGAGCTATCTTAGCTCCTAAGAATTCACTTGTTGAACAAATCAATGATTATGTGTTGAAGTTGATTCCAGGAGAAGAACAAACATATGAAAAACGATTCACCATATTCGCTGACCATTGATGGTGATCCAGTAATTGATGTTTACATTCATGAATTCCTCAACACAATTATTACATTAGGATTTCCAAATTACAAGCGTAGATTAAAAAGCATGAGTGTTCTTGATGCTATTAAGGAATATAGATACACAATTAGGGTTATGAAATGGGACAAGACTGATTATAACATGGATGGAAAAATTTGTGCTAGAGGGACAATTGATATCTATAAGTAATATCGGTGGGAATGTCTTTATACTCAGGTTATCTTTGATGCCTTTTGACGTAAGAATCCTCATGATGTTCACACTCATGAAGTCCTCAACACAATTATTACATTAGGATTTCCAAATTACAAGCGTAGATTAAAAAGCATGAGTGTCCTTGATGCTATTAAGGAATATAGATACACAATTAGGGTTATGAATGGAACAAGACTGATTATAACAAGGATGGGAAAATTTGTGCTAGAGGGAAAAGTGGTATCTGGAAGTAATATCGGTGGGAATGTCTTTATACTCAGGTTATGTTTGATGCCTTCCGACGTAAGAATCCCTTTCAAGTTTAAGCGAAGACAATTCCCTTTGGTTGGTTCCTTTGCAATGACTATTAATAAGAGTCAAGGTCAATCGTTAAAACACGTTGGGATATACCTTCCAACCTCTGTGTTCTCACATGGTCAATTGTACGTTGCAATATCAAGGGTCGTTTCAAGGGAAGCGTTGAGGATATTGATAACCGATGAAGACGGTGTAGATAGTAATGTGACGTCAAATGTGATCTACAAAGAAGTGTTTTATAATTTATCATAAATAGTATTGTATTTACTATTTTCCAAAAATATGAATGTTATCTTGATATGATTAGTGTGAATCCATATTTATGATACAACTTATATGGTTACTATCTTTTATTTTGGTATAATTTATTTTTCTTGACAAATATTATAGATAGACGAATTGATGCATCTTTAGTCAGTAGGACATGTGCGAAGCACGAGTCAATGGTCTAGTTATCCATAAGTCAATTAAGGAAGTAGTAATTCAGCATAACAAACACACAATTAAAATTTAGTTTCAAATTTCACCCACAAACAAGTGTTCAATATGTCATCATGGAATTTACTAAGCATTTAAGTGTAAATAGTCTAAATTACAACACATCTCAATAGTGTTTGAACCTAAGCGCTTGTTTGGGTTTTTTGTTGTCAAACAATTAGTTGCATGCATCTCTGCTTTGGGTTAGACAAAGTTTGTAATATGGAGAAATTTGTCTGTTCTGGCACTATGTGGTTTTTGGATACGCATGTTTGCATTGTCACATTTTTCGCATATGTTTGCCAAATAATATAATATGTTTTGCAATGTCTTGTTTATGAAGGGGATGATTTGTGATGTTACATTTTTATGCAATTGTATACAAATTTGAAACATTAGTCGTAGAATAAACTAATATGTTTGGGGAGTATTATGATGGTAGACTTTAAAGTTTTAAATAAGTTGTGGACCATTTGGTAAAATATTGAAATTCTAAAATGTAAAAGGCAAGTGGTGTGGCTTAGTTGAAGTAGAATGATCGAGTTTATGCTAAAATAGGTGGTCTGCATCTACATTGTACTGTTCCTTTTATCTATATTCTTCGAAAGTTAAATTTGAGTCTTATAACTGAGTATGTAATCAATAAAATTACTTTTTGCTTCTTAAAAGAAATCAAGTGCTTAAACTGAATTGTTGAGTCGTTATTGGAAGGCCCATCAACATTGGGCACGACGTTCACATATTGTAGTACTTTTAGAGCTTTTGTGTGAGTAGTTGATCTTATATTGTCAAAAGGTACATTTCCACCAAAAGCAGACGAGGTCAATAAACTTAAGCAACAATGAGACAAGTTGTTAGCTATCATGATAGCTAAAGATCATATGTGAATTTTGTCAAAAACGAGTCACATTGTGTGTGGAATAACATTGTGTATTTCTCAAAATCCAGTCATATACAGATGGTGGCTTATGGTGCCTTCTACCATGTGAAAGGCAAGCAACTCGCGTCCACAGTACAATAATATCTTATAACTTGTAGTAGCAGGTTAAGGGCCTGTTTGGATTGACTTATTTTGATCTTGTCTACTAACATAACTCATTGTAAAAGTGTTTGGATAAATCAATCAAAATAGTTTATCACAATTTCATAAGCTCTCATGCAATGTTTTGATAAGCTATAATTATTACCTTTTACATGGGCTTAATATGGAGCTTTTAGAAATTAGGGAGCCTTTTCGAATCCCTCATGCCACAATTTATTTAAATGGATATTTTCTTTTATACATTTATCTGTTATTTTATTTATAAAGAGATTTATCTTTTTATTTATACAGTTTTCTTTTACATCAATTTATGTTTTTTTTGTTTGTTTCTTGGGTTAAATATGTTTTTGGTCTCTACAAAATTGAGACCTTTTAAGTTTAGTCCTTACTTAATTTTAATAGTTCTATTAGTCCCTAATTTTTTTCTGCACTCAGTATTAGTCCCTCCTAATTCAAATTTGTTTAATTTATGCTTAAACTCTTGAGTTTTTGAACAAATTTTTGCATACGTGTTAAGAACATTACTAAAAATTCATTTGCAAAAAATTGTCGAAAAAATTGATTTCAACGTCTAGATTTTGTTAATTTTATTTTTAACTTTTGTCGTTTTAAAAAATTCATATTTAATTAGTTTCATGTTAAAAAATTCTAAATTTTAGTAAATGAACCTTTCATAGTGTTCTAAACTTGTGTCAAAAAAATCGTTCAAAAAATTAAGAGTTTAATGATAATTAAACAAACTTTGTTGTAATAGGGACTAAAATTAGAAGATTTTTTTTTGTAGGGACTAAAAAAACTATTAAAATTAAGTAAGGACTAAGTTTAGAAGTTCCCAATTTTATAAGGACCAAAAACATATTTAACCCTTGTTTCTTTTTATAAGTTTGGTTATTTTAATTTTATTTTTTTTAAAATTATATTAACATTGTATAATTGCTGGTTAATAACACGTGCAAACACTTCAATTTATATAAGCACTTTTTATTGTATACATTCAAAAGTATATAGCTTATTGAATATAGGAGCTTATGTTATAAGCTTTCATGTTATAAATATATGTATAAAGTTGTTTATCCAAACAGACCCTAAAGCAAGTTATCTAAATTGAATATTAATAAATAAACAATATATAACCTATTTAACATTATTCATGGAAAAATATAATATTTACGGACAAAAAAACAAATTGAAACACGTGGATAATTAATGAAATAAATGATATAGTTATGTTCATAACTGTCGTGAAAAAATCCATATTCATAGGTTCATTAGTTTCTCTAAAAAACATCATTAACTTCTACTCATATATTCCAATTACCTTGAATCCATCCTGGTAGAGTGCATCTTGTTTGACGAAACATGGGTTAGAGACATCGGCGAAGACAAATGAACTCTTTTTTACAAAGGAATATTATTGTTGCAAGATACTTCCATTAATTTCATACTACTCGTTATGACTAATTTTTAGGGTTTTCAACCAAACATAATCTCACATTGTGGAATCAATCAAACTTGCAAAACCATATACTTCTCTACTGTTTTTGAATGAATATGTTTAGTAAATTGGCTAGTTGAACGACAATCTCCGTGGAAACGATAACTTATTACTTTATTACTTGCTACAATTCTGTATATTTTCCACATTTGTCATCATTAACCTAGTAGACTAGAGTTGAAGTTTCTCATCCCTTACCTTCATGTGTAATTCTTTTTATTCTATGTAATCAAGCCACGAGTGACTAATTTATCTATTATCGGGGATGAATATATCTAGATGACAACTTTTGTTATATAACTTAATTTTGGTTTATATTGATATATGGTTTCTCAATGCTTTTTATAGTATGGCTGCCTTTAAATTGATATATGGTTTATATTGTGAAATCAAATTTGAATTTGTAAATGTTCAAGATAAGAAATTATTTCCTTCGTAGTCCATGAATAGATGCACCTTGGAATCTATTTAAGAATTCTTGTTAATTCATGCTTAATTATAATCTTAAATTCACTATGAAATTAGGGGTTATTTTAGAATTAACAACTTTGTCACTAAGAAATTCTAACAAGAATAATCTAGAGAATTCGGTAATGATTCGGTAAGGTGATTAAATAATCATATTCAGTTTGATAATTCAAGATAGTCGTCTATTGAAACTCATCCCTAACAATTTTATTATTATAAATAAAGTTAAAACAAATATTATTTTGCTTACTTTTCATTATTGCTATCAAATAAAAAAAAAATTGTTCAATTAAGTTGCAAATACTAATTGATTGTAAAAGCAAACCTCAAGTTTGACACTCACATTATTGAGGTTCTTAGTTACCTTCTAGATATGTTGCGGAGAGAGTTTATGAGGAAGTAGATGAGTACAATCATATTGCAGATATTCTCAGCGCTGAACTTAGGAGGCTGAAAGCAAAAATAACATTATCACCTAAGGATAATATGTGTGGTTTACCAGATGCATATATTGATGTAAACTTTGCATCCCACTTGAGTGAGGACCAATGGTTGCGGTGTCAATCCAATTATTACTCTGAGAGGAAGCATGCGTACTCAATCATGCAGCAAATATGGTATGGTATGTCATAATAAACACTCATATCAAAGATAATTAACAATGCCGACGTTTTTGGTGGATGAAATACAACATTACACGAAAAAGATAATAATGATATTGAAGATGATGGTTTTTTTTTGTCAATGTAGGTACCTAAACAAGAAACTTGAAAGATTTTATGCCAGTTGTTTTTGTGTGAAGGTGATGAACTCATTTTGAAATTTACATTATTGAGCTTGATGTGTTTGAATTTGTTATGGATGTTGATCCATCAAGATGTTTAATACATATTGCGACTATCATATGTTGGTTTGTCTATTTTTTCTATTTTGGTCACATGTCATCTGGTTGTTGATGCATACTCAATGTGTGATGGAACATATAAGTTGTAATGTTAAATGACATTTTGAATAACATTATCTGTTATGTAATTTAGTTTCCTTTTAAGTTTTAAAAAATGTGGACCTCGTTATTGACCCCATGGTTGGATATAAATCAATTAGTGTGTGAAGTTTATTACAGTGAGATTTTAATAGTGGTATTGTAGATTGAAAATATTGTCAATCTTTTTAATCGACAAATTTATTAACACTTAGCTTGCATAAGACGCACAAGGGCTAACTAAAAATAATAAAAATACATTAAAACGGGTGTTGTATATAGGTTAAAAGCATAGAATAAAACCTAGTCACAGTCAGTCTGGATTCCCAAAAGTCCAACTCTTGCCCAACTCCCTAAAACCCACCTAACAACATGTCATAAGCTATAACAGAACCTACAAACCAACTATTCTGTGCAATATAGATACAACACATGCATCAAAGAAGTGAATAAAACAAGAAGGGGAACCAAACTGCAATAACAAGCTAAAACCAAATATTATCAGTAGGGAGATTTCAACATAGGTAATTGAGAGTAGTTTTGTCAAACATCAGTTATGTTAATCAAGGTTTCTCCAAGTTCTTATCAAATTAAGTTATTATCAAAGGAATGAAAGTGAGTGGAAAGAGAGTACATACCACCATCATGTGAATACTGACGTGCTCTTTCATAATTTCATAATTGTATACCATCACCATCACTCGGTACACGTAGTAATTAAAGGCTATACATAATGGTGAAAACAGAAAAGTTACTTTTCCAATGTGTATATGCATATGTTTCTATTTTCATTTGCAAATCTTATAGACCGCCATCATGTGAATACTGACGTGCTTCTTAATAATTTCATAATTATATATCACCCCCATCACTCTGTACAAATAGTAATTAAAGGCTAAACATAATGTTGAGAACGGAAAAGCTACTTTTCCAATGTGTATATGCCTCTTATATATAATATATAAAAGAATGATGTAGGCAAGGACAAAATAGGAACAACAAAAAAATTGTAGTTGTCGTCCTACTTTCTCTCCATTAGTGAGGGGGAAAGTTTTTCAGCTGGCCCCAAACGCAATTTGATCTTTCCTTGCCACCGTTCTTTGCATCCAAAGAAGGGAAATGATATTGAAATTCGTGCTTTCTTTCCTTCAAGTATCTTTACTTATACCTTTCAGTGGATCCAAACAATACCTAAGTATGTCTAGCGTCAGTTATTCATGTCAAGGTTTGTATGTGATGTCGTGATCCCAACTATCTGTTGTTTAGTTTATGCATTTGTCAATTGATGTTAATTGAACTAATGTTCAAAATTAGACTCTATATTAAAGATTTTATTCACTACCTCTATAAATTTGACTACTTGCGTGTATTTGGTAAATAGTTGGTGATTAAACTGAGCAATTTATTTTAGTTAAGTGAAAAAGTATTGTTTAACAGTACGTCATAGAGACTAAGTATTCCCCCCTAAAAATAAATTTGTAACACTTGTGCCTATCATCAAACTGAATCTTATTAAAAAATTAAATTTATTTTAAATTTGTCGCAATTTGGATCAAAATTAAAACATTTATTGTTTTGCTAAAGGGAGAAATTTATATTTGTTACCAATAATTTAGATCAAATTGTGCAACGTATATGGTTGATGCATTATTAATCATAACCTTTTTTTTACTGAATCAAGAGTGAGGAAGACATCAAGGAGCCGCTGACCATCCCAACTAGGTTGGCACCCCCTAGGGGACTTCAATCCTCTGCCGCTCACTCATATAATATATATAACAAAAAAGGGAAAAATATGTACAAGAGGGGGGACCAAACCAAAACCCTCAAAAGAAAACGGAAATTACGAAAAACGAAAATTAGTTAACCCAAACCGGTCCCTAAAAAAGTCCTCCCGAACAAACTCAGGCAAAACATGCCACCAAGCCAAATCTGAGATAGCATGACCATGACATGCAAGCTTGTCCGCGCAACCATTTCCTTCGCGGAATATATGAGATGAGAGCACCTGCATACCATGAGAGAAACAATTATGCCATTGGTTCCTCCACCAAAACGGAACCAAAGACGGATTGGCAAAAGCCAAGAGAGCACTGGTGGAGTCACCTTCAATCCAAATAAACCTCCAATGATGTCTAGCTGCCATTTCCATCGCAATAATGAAACCCATAACCTCAGCTTCAAAAACCAAACAGCCGACAAGGTTGGCGGAGAATCCTCCCAAGAAAGCGCCCCCCCACAAGCTGCATTAGCATTCCGCAAAGAGGCATCCGTGTTTACCTTGATGTAAGGCAGAGTAGAGGGTTTCCACACAATCATCTCAATGTCCTTAAAACGTTGGAAGGAAGGAGGAATAAGGAACTTGTCTAGGAGTTGGATGTCATAAGTCAAAGGAATGCAGTGACCATTCAAAGCATGACCTGACATAATTACCATAGTGGAAATCTTGGCCTTGGCTGCCAAGAGCGAGGACTTTAACCCGTTGAAGCCAATGGAGTTCCTGACCAGCTGGATGGTATGAAAAGTGTGAATAACACCTGAAATAAAAAGGTCTATGATTTGGGAGTTGCCTCTATCCGGAACACAAGAAATAGTAGAGAGCATCATAGAGGTATCAATGGAATGTCTCACTGCCCATTAGAGATTAAAGAAGACATTTTCCCAAGAAGAGAGGAAGCTAGCATGTTAGGAAGATCAAGCACCGACAACAAAGTATCATCAAGCCAATTATCGTTCCACATATTAATATTCTCGCCACTACCAACAATCCACATCGAGTTACCAATGATTATGTCCAAATGTTTGCGGATACCCGACCAAATAGATGAAGAGAAATGACGGGATAAAGGTCTACCAGCCACAAAAAATCGATTCTGAAAAGGATGAGACCACTGGGAATCATGAGCATAAGATCTCCAGCCTAACCGTAATAATAAACCATCATAAGCATTTTCACAATATTTATCACCTTAAGTGTTTGGGTATAAAAGTTTGTTTGTGTAAAACTATTTTAACTATTCAACATAAAAGTAAACCGAGACGAGATAAGGCCATTTCGCTTGGGGTTAGAGACAATCAACCAAGCGTAACAACTGCAATCTCTCAATCAAATAACAGATTCTAGCTCTTTAAACGATATTATCACAATCACTCAACAACATCATTCGTGTCCAAATGATGTCGTGATTTCTAATGGATCATTTAAATGTCGATTTCCCAAACTATTTAAACAATCACAAAGTCGATTGGATCGTTTAATTAACGATTTCCTAACCTATTAAACGATCCAAAAGCATTAAGTTCTTGATTACAAAGTGATTATCAAAGATTAAATCCTATGTCTAGAATGAAAACTTAGATAGATTATTTATTCTAATCCTAGATCCAAAAGTATTTGTCAATAACATTTCAAATCTTAAATAAAGCTTTAAATGCAAGAATAATAACAATATTGAATAAATAAGCTAGAACCATATATTAAAAAAATCAAGAGTTTACATAATAGCTTGTTTGAATACCACAAAACCCACAAGGGTAGATGTACCTACATATGTCTATGCAAGCTTGGCAAAGGATGAAAGAAAGATGAAGATTCCATGCTAAGATTCATGATGTCTCAACAAATCTTGGTAAGAATCTACTTCTAACAACCTTGCTTTGTATTTCTCTCTCTAGAAATGCCCTAGTCTCTCTCTAAATCCAGAAAAATATCAATAAAACAGTAAGTGAATGGCTGGAAAGAGAAGAAAAAGCTATTTATATGGGCCAAATCCATGAAATCTCGCTTAAGCGAACAACCTAAAAATCCCACTCTGGCCAATGGAGATATGCCACGTGGACCTTATCCCCTGAAGTTGCTAAATCTGCTTAAGCGAGCTAGAAGCAAACTTGAAAGCGAATCCTAAAATTGCTCTCGACACAAAACTCTCTTAAGCGAATTGATCTCGCTTAAGCGAGTTGGCTTCAGTCTTTGAACATTGCTTGAGCGAACTGGGAAGCGAGATGGAAAGCGAATTTGAATTTGCTCTCGACACAAATCTCGCGTAAGCGAGTTGCCTTTTTCCACGAGAGAGATGAAAGCGAGTTGGTTGCGAGATTCAGTGTTGCTCCCTGGAACTTTCTCGCTTAAGCAAATTGATTTCGCTTAAGCGAGTTTTGCTTGGCTCAAAAAGTGGTTTCTTGATCCTTGCTTGCCATTTCCTGCACAAGTTGAATAGAGTAAGGCATGTAAAGCATAAATGGTAAATTTACAACAAATGATTGATTTTTCTTAGATAACTTGCAAAACAAATCACTAAAAAGCCTATTTTAATACATGAAAGATATTACTTTTGAGCACTTATCAGGCCTTTAACCCGTTGAAGCGAATGGAGTTCCTGGCCAGCTAGATGGTATGAAAAGTGTGAATAACACCTAAAATAAAAAGGCCTCTGATTTGGGAGTTGCCTCTATCCGGAACACAAGAAATAGTAGAAAGCACCGTAGAGGTATCAATGGAACAACTCAACAAATCACCAAGCCATGACTAAAGGTGCGAAGCAAATGAACATTAAAGAAAAAGGTGTGCCGAGGTTTCAAAGTTTTCCATGCAAAGAACACAAACGGAAACCACCGTGCAACCATGTTTCTGGATATTATCATCAGTAGGCATCTTGTCGTGCATCAAACGCAAAAAAATAAAATTAGGTTAACTTGCTGCAGACTTAACAAAATTAATAAATAACTAGACTTTTGACCGGTGCGACGCACGGATCTTGTTGACTATAATAGAGACCAATGAATAATCTTTAACCCGTAAGATCATGGATCGATCAATAAACGCAAATTAGATTATTAGAGATACAATATTACGATCAAATTTGTCTTACTATGTCCTTCAATGACACTTGAATCTTATCAAATTTTACATTTTAGTTTTGAAAAACTAATCAATTAAAGACTATTATTTTCACAATATATTATTGGGGCATCATCTTCTCATTTTTGTTTTAAAATTATAAAGAAATAATATAAAAAAAAATACAATATTATATTGTTGCACAAGTCAATTTTAGTTATTACTTTTATAGTTAAACATCAAAAATTGACATGTAATAATTGTTTTAAATTTCTACTAACATGAAAAACAAAGTCACTTCAATTAATAGAATTTCTAAATTACACACACAGCTCTAAAAAGAATAATCACACTTTGATATTTACTAAAAGTAATAATATATTTTCCAACCAAATACATATCATATCTGCATATATCATAGAATTTAATAATAGAAGAGATCTTATACAATGTATTAATTATTTTGAAGATGTGTGCTCGGTTGAAGAGTTGTGTATTTTCCAAGGGGTATAGCAATAGATGTAATTTAATGCAGTTCATGGTTCCTAACAAAATTTTTTGAATTTCAAATTGAAGAAGTGTTGGAAGGAAATACATAATTAGGGTTATCACTTAGCAATTAATGCGGATCATTTGGAGGGAATTTTCTAGGTTTAGTTGTTGCAAACCTAATAAGATTAAAGAGTAAAGGATAAAGATAAGGATTAAGATATCTATTAAATTTTTGCTTTGAAAAATATTCATGGTTATTAGAGAGAAATGAAAAACATATATGATGCAAATTTAGAACCAAAATTTTAGGATAGAGTTGTTGCAAACCTAATAAGGGATTAGTGGAGAGAAAAAATTAGGTTAATTTGCTGCAGACTTAACAAAATTAATAAATAAAGATAAATAAGAATTTTGTTAAACTCATTGTGATATAAAAAAACCATTTAGGTATTTAACGAGCAACCTCTACCTCTATCTGATATCACCAAAAATATGAATTCTTGAAGGACTTGGTACTCAAGACATGTCAACCAAATACCTCAGTAAAAATCATGTAGCACTTGTTACTTGGAACATAAAATATTAGAGCTTAAAATACATAAAAAAAATGAAAGTAAATTACTCAAGACATGTTAACGAAATAGTTTAGTTAACATCACATATCAAATAAATAAAGATATAAACAATGATCAAAAGAATAAGATGATACATATATACATACTCAACAATAAGTCAACATAAAATCACAATATATACACTTACGACCCATTTGGTGCACGAAATTGGGAGACAATGTCACTGTTTGGAGCACCAATATGATAAATTAAATAAAATTTATTTCTATTTCTATCATTTGTTATTTTAATCCTTAATTTTTAATGGATTAACAATCTGATAGGAAAAAACAAACCTAAAAATGATATTCTCTTCCAAAAACAAAACACGCGATTATCACTCTTCTCCATATTCTTTGAAACTCCAATCATATCCTTCTTCTTCTCCAATCGGGCCTTCCTTCTTCCTCTCTCCCATCATGCCTTCCTTTTTCCTTTCTCCCTTTTGTTTATGTTTCATCTGATCCTAAAATTTCCAAAACATAACCCTTTGCTTGTGTTCTCAAATTCTTCCTTCTAATTCTTTTGATCCTTCATCCGTGTAAGTAAAGACTAGTTTGTTCCTTCCAATTTCCAGAACAAAACCCTTTTCAAAAGGCAATTAATATTGTTTCAATTCAGAAAATTACATTATTTAATCTTTTTTGATACTGCGTCTTCATTTTTTTCTTCAAAACCCTTTTTGAAAACCCCCTTTTCCCTCTGAAACATATAATTCGTTTTTTTTAGAGATGCAATTTTCATTGTTTCATCTTTTTTGACATTGCATTTCCATTTTGTTTGGTACTGATGCAATTCATCACATATTTTTATTTTTAATGTATTGTTTTTGTCAATTAAAAATATGAAAAGTTAATTGTTTAAGCAATTAATATTTGTTTACAAAGACAATTTTGTTATTAAATATAATATATTATCATATCGCTATCAAGTGTGCATCAAACACATGAAATTATAAAATAATACTATCAAATTTCTTACCATGTGTATACCAAACAAATGATAAGATAAATATTTATCCTATTATTACCATATCCTATTTTTATCCACCTTCTTATTATATTATGTCTCTATCATATCTTGTGCACCAAACGTACCCTCAAAAACACTTACTCCATCCGTTCTCAAATATAAGAAAAGATTCATTTTTTAGGTTCATTGAATAATTAATGGATCTGTTTTACAATGTAGACCAGATACATTAACTACTCAATGAATCTAAAAAAAAAATATTTTCTTATATTTGAGACCGGAGGAAGTATATTAGAAAATTAGTTTAATTTATAAGTCAATAAGGCATAAATTTAAAAACACGTGCTTAACACATGCCAACGCATGCGGAACACACACATGCATGCGTCCTCCCTAAGTCAACTCTCCCTTTGAGTGATCATTTATGAGGCAAGACCAAACTATTGATTTTGTAATGTTCAATTAATCCTAACCATCAGATTTGTAACTTATCTTTGGCTCCTCACCTATAAATAGTGCTCATGTCCCCCATTTCTACTCACACCAAAAGTTTTTTTGAGTTGTCAAAAAACTTTTCTCTCTTCTTCCTCATTTAGTTTGTGTTGACAAACTATTTTTTTCTTCATCTAATTTCCGTCCCTTCGGATTTAAAGAGTGTTCTCAAGACCATAGTTCTTTGGGTAAATTTTGTCCTTTTGAAAATAAGAGTATTCTTAAAATATAATCCCTTTCATATTTATTGTCCTTTTGAAAGTAAGAATGATCTTAAGAATATAATCTATTTCAATATTTTATGCCCTTGAAGAAGTTAGAGGTTAGAATGGTGTAAACACCATATTCGAGTGATCCTAGTCTCGTGAGCATAGCTCAGTTGGTAGGACAATTCATTATTATATGCAGGGGCCGGAGTTCGAACCCCGAACACCCCACTTATTCACCTTATAAGGTGAATTCTAGCCACTAGGCTATCTGACAAAAAAAAGCGTGGCATCAATATCATAATAGTGACATCAATATTATATTAGAGTGACCTTAACACCATATTTGAAGCTGTATTTTTAAAACGGATCCTACAATTTAGTAGGACTTGGATACAGTTGTAATTGAGTTGTTTTATTCTGGAGACATTGTGTTTGATAATCTGCATGTACAATTCTAAACAATGTCACAAAACGTTTTAAAAAGAGCGACCTAGTCCGCGACTTAACCTAATAATCTCTTGAGCTCCATAAAGATAAAGCTAGAGCCATACTACAGAGATCTTTATTGGATCAAATCTTGTTGTTTGTCCTGAAGGCATGCACGTGATTTTACTAATTAAACATTAAAATGCTTTTATTCTCGGTCCATTTTTCAGTTTTCTTTTCGTCCCTTCTCTGACTTTTGTATTTTTTTATGTTAAGGTTTAAACCTGGTGATAGTGTCTTCATAGCTTAATTTTGGATCATATATTATCTCTTATTTATTTACTATGTCAAAATCTAGAAATATTTTACGAAAAAAATTGGCAGAGTTTAGCTCTTTTGGTGGTGATGTATAATCTTGTTTTTTTTATGAGCTACTTTCTCATCATAAAACAAATTGAGGTTTGGCGTACTGGCTAATTATGTCTTGTTGGTCAACTGCAAAGCTAGCATTAATATTATGAGGTGGTCAATTTTTTTTTTTAGCAAATAGTAAATTTAACTAATAAACAATAAAAATTCACAATTACCATTACGCGTATAAAATATACTTACTTCATAAAATACACTTATAACAAACAAGAACGGATTGTTAGAGGTTATAATTTACTAATTACTTATTTTTTAGCTATAAAAAAGAAGCAAAATGTTAATAAAGAGTTTATTTTTACAATAATAGAGTGCCGTTAAATATGTTTGGACCAATAGTGATAGATTTTTTTGGTGAGGAAGTGATAGATTGTTGTCATATTTTCATTGTCAATCAATCAAAACAATATATATATATATATATATATATATATATATATATATTTGTGCTCATCCTCCGGTTTCTAAAAGGCAAGATCAAATGGTTTAGTTTGAAGTTCGATTGAAAAGAAAGCAAAGTCAGAACAATTTCAGCTAAAATCAAACTTGAGGTAGCCAAATATATATAATTAGGGGTAACTTAATATAAAAATATTGTAAAAAAAAAAGAAAAGCTTAATATAAGAATATACTAGCTCATTAAATATACTCCTTCCATAGGAAAGCAATCATCCCTGTGGTTGGTTTAATTGCTTCTGCTACAAATTTTATAAATTTTGACTTGTATGACTGTATTCATGTAAATTATAGAATGAGTTTATTATGAAATAAACTCATCACTACAAGAGTATTATTACATGGTGACTGTTTCCGAAAGCTTAGTTCAATTGATAAGAACAATGCATAATATAAATATTGAAGTTCAAACTCCAAACACCCTCCTCATATGATGAATCATCAAAAAGATGATTTTGCATTTCTGTTGTGGGGAAACTGTTTGTACTATAAGCAATTTTCATGTTTGATTGATGGACATAGAAACTTGATGTTGAGGACAAGATCATTTTCGAAGGGAAAAATACAATTGACCGTCACTTACAAAAACATTATCTTAGTAAATTATATTAGTGCACAACTAAATATTTGTGTTCCTAAAATCCTCCTCTACGATAAAAATAAGGGTTAATTAAGTTTTTAGTCCCTATAAATATTCACAATTTTATTTTTAGTCCCTACAAAATAAAATCACACTTTTTAGTCCCTATGACATTTTCCTCAAGCATTTTAGGGACAAAAAATGTTGATGGAAAATTTTTATAGGGACTAAAAATGCCGATAGAAAATTTTATAGGGACTAAAAAGTATGATTTTATTTTGTAGAGATTAAAAACAAAACTGTGAATAATTATAGAAACCATTTACTTAGTTAACCCTATAAATAAAAGGTTCTTTATTATAAAAACAAAATTTTCAAAAAAAGTTTGTCCTTCCTATCGTATTTGTGTCAAGTTTTTCTTTGTTTACTTGTCATTACTCTTGATTTATCTCTGGTGTATTAATTGGGTTATATGAGGTCTAACATAAAAGATAAAACGGGGTCAGCAAATTAAAGTATTCTATTATTAATTGAAAAAGAAAACAAAGAGTGGGTCTGGGTTGAAGCTCCGAAGTCCGGATACAAGATACGATATGGCACCGGTATATTGATATGGAAAAATTTCAAAAATCAAGATACGATACGGCCGGGATACATTAATAAAAAAAATTATATAATTAAATCTACAATATAATTATAACAATTTTTTTTAATATGCATATATATCAACAAACATAAGAAACCAATCATAGGCTCGTAGCATATCAACATAAATATAAGTAATATTGACGATTAAGAGAGTGATGATTAGTCAATTACATATACAATATATCCCAAAAAAAGCACCATCAATGCCATACTATATCCAAAAAGAACATTGTTAGTGCTATAGTAATGTAATGTTTTTTTTCTTACTTTTTAAAGAAAAAAACATAAATCAAAATAATATAAAAAAAATAAAATTTATATTATCCGATACTCTTCCGATACGTATCGAGAAGTATCGGATAATTATTTTAAAATAAAATAAAATTTAATGATCTGATACTCTTCCGATACGTATCGAAAAGTATCGGGCGTGTATTGGTGCAGGATACGTAGAAGATACAGTACGTCACCCATTTTAAAGTATCTAGGCTTCATAGGGTTCAAGTTTCGTTAATGTTTTTGGAGATAGAAAGAAATACATATCTCTTTGCAAGTATTTTTAACATCTAAAGTTTTCTTTACCTTGCACTGAAACACTGTCCCCTCATTCTAATATTTGTTTTTATATATAAAAAATGAGAAATGTTAAAACATTATTTTCTAATGTGAGATTTACATCGATTTCACTTAAAAGAGAGAGTAAGTGTTTTATAGAGATTGCTCCTAACAATTTTTAAAAAAGTTATTGATTATCCTCTTGTTACATTTCTAATTCATATTTGATTTTTGTGGTTTTCTTTCTTCGACTTTTGACCTTTTTATAAATCCAATTATTATTTTTTACTTTATTTGTTTTGACCGATAATTAATCATGACTGAGTTATGTAAATGAGGATCCATTCAAGTTAAAAAAAGTAAGAGTTATTCTAATCGGTGCCATCGGGATAATGATTAAGAAAACTAAAGGAGGAAATTTTAAGTGGAAAAAGACACTTTTTAAACTTTCGATGCATTGACTATACAACTTCTAATGCAATTAAACAAGCTTTATTCATGAAGACTAAAGTAACAACGATACAATTAAAAGGATCATTGGTTGGGATATTCTCCATCCATAAATCAAGATTTTTTAAGATAATTAGACACTTCCTCTGGTCTCAATTATAAGCAAAGATTTATTTTTTTTATTAATTCAATACTTCTTTCGGTCCTAAATATAAAATAAGATTTTTTTAGGTTCATTGAATTATTAATGTATTTAAACTATAATATAAATTAAATACATTATTTATTCAATAAATTTGAAAAAAGAATCTTATCTTATATTTAAGACCGAAATATCCTGCAACAAGAGGAAATATATGCTAAGGATACATATTAAACTTTCATAGGACATTAATGCATTAACAAAACAAAATCCAATTGATAACAACCAAACTAATTTTATACACATATGACCATATGTCCATTTTTTTTGGGATGACCATATGTTCATAATAAATCAAGATTTACGATCTTCAATTTTATCCAACGTCGATATTTGAAGGTGTTTGTTTAAACCAGTTATTTGTGTGCGTAAAAGTAAAAGACAGCCGAAAGACATTTGTACGTTGAAAACATATTAATTTTTTTGTATATGGAAAAATAAATAAATTATTGAAGCACTTTTTATAAGATTTTTTTTTTGGCTCCATCCAAATATTCTCAATTTAACAACTTTATATTTCCGTGAGCTTAACTCATTTGTAATGACAATGTATAGTATATACAAGTTTGAGCGTTTGATCCCCGAAAAAAATAAAAATTCCACAACTTTATTCCAAAACGAATCTTCCATCTTCTAACCAAAGTATCATCATAAGTCATAACCATCCAACTGTGCAAAAATAAGAAGGTGCATAGAATTATTAAACCTTTACCGCACCGTAAAATTTCTCTTCATCCTTATCCAGCGCGCACCACTTCAATATCTCTCACCGTCATGTCGCCGGAAACACACTTGCCGCCGCCGGAACCTCCGATCATATCCTTACCGGAAATCGCACCAGAAACAACGGCGGTGCAAGAAAACGCCGATATCGCCGCTCCTCCTAAACGGCAACGTCGTCCAAGCGTCCGTTTAGGCGAAATCGGCGACCAACACGGCAACTACCGCCGCCATAACCGTCCACCGTGGAGCTGGCGAGTCTCAAAGGAATCTTCAAGAACCTCCAAACCGCGAGCCGTATCAAATCTTGCGAACGGCGGTGACGTCGATGGCGATGGCGATGATTTCGGTAACAATCCAAGAAACAAACCGAAACGAGGCTCAACGAAACGGTTGAGATCGAATCATGCTTCAAAACCGATCGATGAGAACGGAAGCAAAAGATTCAAGAATTTCGATCACGATCATAATCCAAATAGCCATACATATTCTGTTGATGAGAATGATTTCATGCAAATGGATAGAAACAATGATAATAGAGTTAGGGTTTGGGAAAATGAGGGCGGCGTTGAATCGGAATCGAGGGAGCGAAGAAAGAACGAGGGAGTGTGGTCATGGTTATTTGATTTAGGGTTAAGTAGATATGCTCCTGTGTTTGAGATGCATGAAGTGGATGATGATTTACTTCCCTTGTTGACATTGGAAGATCTCAAAGATATGGGAATCAGTGCTGTTGGTTCAAGAAGGAAAATGTACAATGCAATCGAGAAACTTCGCAAAGGGTTTTAAATCGCGTGTAATGGTTGCAGGGTATGATGAGATTCATCAACAATGTGTGTATGTAAATGTAATGTTTTGTAGTAGTTTGCAGGGTTTTAAATAGCGGTCGCGGTAACAATTGCATTGTGATGGTTGATATTGCAGTCAAATGCGATCGATGCAATCACATTTTGGTTTTGGAAACATCAGAAACCGTTTTTTGTTGTTCATATTGTGGCTGCAGACCTTTATTTAAAACCCTGGTAGTTAGTTTTCTTGAGTTTCTCTGTTCTCGTGTTTGGTGGGTTGAAGTTGTGGATAAAAAGAATATATGTTTTTTTGTTTATGTATATCTCTGGTGACTGAACAATAGTGAAATAGCCATAGTATAGTAATCTTTACTTTTGAAATGGGAGTTGAAACTTTTTGATTACGCGTTGTTTTCTTTATATTTTCCCCCTGTGATTTTGTTGCCTAATTGGAATATATGCTTAACCAATGTTGAGTTTAGTTAATGATAATTGAGTATTGATATTTATATTTTTCTGAAAGGAATTAAGTATTGATATTTGAAATGTTAATTTGATGCACGATTTGAAGCCAATGATAATTAAGTATTGGTATTTGAAATTTTCGCTCTTTCATTGTGTTTCTGCTAGACTTTTATTTTGAAGTTATTTGCAAGTTAATGTTATCAAAGCATATGATTAATGCGAAGATTGATGTGTCTTGATGAATTTGAGAAATATGTAGTGTGGTTAGTTTCTCCTGTGATTGATGATAGGACCTGTCTGCTATATATGTTGGTTGGTATTCTTTCATTGAACAAACTAAGGGCTAAGAATATTTTATTGTTAATTCAATAATTTCCCCTTCCCTTTTCATTTGCTTGTCCTTGAACTATGGGCATTGAGTACGTTATTCTTGTAGCCAAACATTCTTAATTGCTTGCTGACTCGGTTGAGTTGTAAATTGAAATCTAATTTCTGCTAGCTGCCATTTCACGGTTTCATATATTCTCAGTAATTGCGTTAACATAATGCAATTTAAGTGGAAATGTATGGTATTGGTCTGACAGGGACTTCTAGTCCTGCTCATTGTATTGTATTCTTGTATCTATGGAAATTAAAATGACGGGCTGCATAAAATTTTGGTCATGTATTCTGAGTAACCTTTCTGCTAATTGATTTATATTCTAACAGGGGCATTCTTTAATTTTTTAATTTTTTTATAAAATAATGAACAGATCTCTGAAGTTGTCGTACATACTGGTAAGATTTTCTGTAGAATTTAGTTATGGTGATATTCCACAATCAAAGCGAGTACTAAATACTCTTAGATATAATGTGGCTAAGGATGTTTCTTACCTTCTGGACATATTCTTATTGTTATGTCTCTAAAAATGAAGTGCTGGAATCTGGTCTGTGTTAGTTACTCTTCTTAATCTTCAACAGCTTGATCCATTGCCATATTGTAACTTTGATACTACAATAGGAATAATCTTTTTGTTCTTCTGCACCACCGGAGTCAGATATAAATTTGGACATGGAGTTAATTTATACTCAATTGTATGCGCCCTAAATCTTGAGTATGTATGTATTATTATTTTTTATTTTTAATTTAGAGTCTAGCTTTAGACTAGGGTGTCAAGCTATATATGATTAGTGACCATCTGTTGATGAAGGGAAAATGTTTGGTTTCATTTTCATTTGACTTCCTCTTGGCTCTTGATTTACTTTCTGTCATTTTCCACTGACTTGATTTGCAATTGAAATATGTGGGAAATTAGAAATATAAACCAAATTGGCTTCTCCTGCATTGTAAGATTTCATAAGAAAATTCTTTGTTTGGTACAGTCTATTTAACAAGTGTAGATAAACCCAGTAATTTACTATCATTGCTACATGAAGTGCTTCAATCAGACCTTGAGACTGAAGAGTCTTAAGTCAGATTAGCTGTACTAACAATTTATGTTGATTAAGTTTTATCATAATTCTTGTATATGATCGTGTATCTAGGTCTGAGTTTGGGGGGTTTCCTTTATTTGAGACGCATGTGGTTCGCTGACTTGTTAACGAATTTAATGAAAATGAGGTGTGGTTTCATTTTCATTCAAGTTCTGCGCTCTCTTGATTCACATCCTGTCATGTAACATTGACTAGATTTGAAGGGAATGATGATTTGCTTTGATATTTTGAAGTATTTTATTGAACTAGTGTTAACTCAAACTGGTCTCTGCCTTGGAACTAGGTTGTATGTATGAGCTTCTGGTCCATGTGCTTGTGAGGCCACTCGTGCTTTCAAGTTTAGCTACTTTTTGAACTTATTTTAATCTGCTCTATTTTTAAATTCGCATTAGATTCTCAAATGAATTGTTTTGTACATGGATGTCTGAAATGTAAACATAATGTTTTTGAATATTGACTAGTATTCCAAATGTATTTTAGTTGTGAAAATATCCTTAATTTATAATGCATAAAAGGTTGGCCAATACTTATTGTGTTTAAGCATATGACAAATGTAATTGAAAAATGAAGAATCATAGAACTACATTTGAATCAAGCAGTGAGAAAAGTTATTCAATGGGATCCACTATAGCCCTAACCCAACTGACAAAATTCATTTGAATCAAGAATTGCGATCATAGTCATACGCACTCTGTTGATGAGAACGACGTCATGCATGTCGATATGTAGAATATAGTGTAATTAGTTTCTCCTATAATTGATAATAGGACCCTTCTGTTAATACTTTGTTATTCTTTCGTCGAACAAGCTAAGGGCTATATGAAGATTTGATAGTTCATTGAATAGTTGGCTCTTTCCTTTTCATCTGCTGATAGCAGAATTTCTCGGTTTCATTGAAGTGGAAATGTCTGGTATTGATGTGTATGGGGCATCTAGTCCTTTTCATTGTAATTTTGTATTTGCAAAAACTAAAATGATTGTCTCCATAGAATTTTGTTCATGTATTCTGATTAACCTTTCTTCAAAATATGGTTTATGATAAAACATTATAACGTAATTTGATCTATGTAGCCGACCACAGTTAATGGGATAAGGCTTGGTTGTATTCTGATTAACCTTTCTGCTACTTGATCCATATTCTAGCTTAGATACTACTTGATTCATATTTCTTTAAAAATAATAATGAACAGATCTATAAAGTTGCACTTATGCTATATCCTGATAATTTTCTATAGACTCTGTAGTTACGATGATATTCCACAAACTGTAGTATAAATTGTCTTAAGGTAGACAGTGGCTAAGATGTTTCTTGTCTCCTCGATATATTCTTATTCCTATGTCAGTAAATATGTCGTGTTGGGTGGAATGTGGTCTCTGTGTTACTCATGGTTAACCTTTCAGCTGCTTGATCCATTGCCATATTGTAACTTCAATATTTTTTGTTTTGTTTTCCCAAAATTATGAACATAGTCAGATATAAATTTGGACATGGTGTTTGTACTGATAAGATTTTATCTCATTTCCTAGTATGTGGCTATAAGTCTTGAGTATGGTTTTATTTGTTTAGAGTTTAGACAACGGTTCATATCGAGCCATATCAGTAGTGAAGGAAAAATGTTTGGTTTCATTTTCATTTGACTTCCTCTTGATATACTTTCTGTCATCTTACACTTGACTTGGTTTGCATTTGAAGTATATAATATGGGAAGAAGAGTGCTAGAAACACTCTTTTCAACACTCAATCATTTATTGGTTGAAACTTGAAATCCATGTAAGTTCTACACTTTAAAAATGTGTCACAAATAAAGCTAGAGTATAAACAAATCGTCTTCCCGAGAATACCTGTAACTTACTGCCATTGCCATCTGAAGTGTTTCAATCAGACCTTGATAATGAAAAGTCTCGAGTCAGATCGGCTGTACTAACAATTTATGGTGATTAATAGATTTTATCCTGATTATTATACTATATGATTGTGTATTCAGTGCTGAGTTGGTGATTCTCTTTCTTTTATTTGTGGTGTGGTGCATGTGATTGACTTGTTGATGAAAATGAAATTGAGGTTTGGTTTCATTTTCATTTAAATTTGAAGTTTTCTTGATTCACATCCTGTCATGTAACATTAACTAAATTTTAAGTATATATGATGGTATTGTTTTGATTAGTTTTTAAGTACTTTATTGGCGATAAAAAGCTTTTCAGAAATAATCTGATTATACTACTTTAGACACTACAGCACACAATAAATTCATTAAAACATGATCTTAAACTAGTTAGACTAGTGCTTCCTCAAATATCTCCCATACGTGGTTTTGTAAAAGCAAAGATTTCTGGAGACACATTTATCCTCATCTCTCATGTTTGTGAGGATTGCTTTTCTGACATGTTATATGTCTTAGCAACACAAGTAAATGACCAAAAAATTCAGCGGCAGTTAACTACCGTTGGTTTTATAGTTATAACCCAACGGTAGTTAACTACCGCTAGGGGTATTTCAGTAATTTACTTTTGTTATTAGAAACTTCTTAATGTCAAAAAAGCAATTGTCTTTTAGTTAACTACTTTTTTAACTCGGTCTGGTCTTTGCCTTGGTCCATGTGCTTGTGAGACTAGATTACTCACCACTCATGCATGCTCTTTTAGGACTAATTTTGATGAATTCGATTTATTTTTAAGTTCTGTTTAGATTCCCAAATGAGTTGTACATGGATGTCACTAGTATAAGTACACATATTATTGAGTACTTATTAGTAATAATAGCAGAGATATTTTAGTTGCGAAAATATCACTAATTTGGAATGGTCGCCTATACTTATTGAGGTCAAGCATATAACAAATCTAATTGAAAAATGAGGAATCATAAATTGAACTAGAAATTAGAATCGAGCAATAACAAAAGTTTCGTAAAAAAATATCAATAACAAAAGCTATTCAATGGGATTTATTTATAGCTATAAGTATGATTTAGTTACATACGATAAAATAAAACTATGACTATGGAAAAATGAGAGTCGAGCATGAGAGAGGGTGTCAATCCTAGGTGTGATTTAGCTCGTTTTGCAACTCTAATGTTTTTTCAAATGGTTTAAGTCATCATAAAGAGTGAGTCTGAAATCTTGCTTTCTATAGGTAAACCATTGCATGATTTGGTTTTTGGGTTTCAGCCACTCCACAAATTAAACTAAGAGTGTGTTTGGATGAGGGAATGTTTTGAGGGAATTCAAATCGTTTGAGGTGAATTCCATTGTTTGGATAATAAGTTGAAGAATTTTCAAAATGATGGGAATTTATGAAGTATTGTGTTCAAGTTAAATTTAGAGAATTTCAAATGACACCTAAAAGCTAAGAATTTCAAAATTCTTCATTGTTATAATTTTTTAAATTTTGCATTTTGGTCCTCAAATTTCCCAAAATTTTAAATTTGACCCCAATAAATTTTGAAAAAATTGCAAATTGGCCCCTCAAAATTTTAAAAAATTATAATTTGACCCCTCAAATTTTTGAAATTTACAAATTGTCCCCTAATTTCAATTTTCAAATTTGGTCCCTAAAAATTAAAATTTACAAAAGTTGCCCAAAAATGTTGATAATGAATTTTTTTATTACTCTATCCAAACAAAAGTATTGAGAAATGAAATCATTTTAATTGAATCATTTGAATTACCTAGAAATCTAAATTCTTTAAAATTTTCCAATTATCTCATCCAAACACACTCTAAGGGCACTGGTTAGGGAGGTGAATCTCGCAAGTACGACTATTATCATTATTATTTTGGGAGTTTATCTCTTTCCATAATTAATTATTAATAATTATTAAAAACCCCTCTCATACCGATTTACCATTGGAACATGAAAAAACATGTTTTATCTTGTTTTGAATCATGGAATCATAGGAATAAAGATTATAGTCATCAACAAGAAAGTAAACATAAGAGTAGAATGAATAGATTGATAAAAGAATGTGACACTGGTACAATTGAGAGTTATTTATAGGTGTCAGTCGGTCTAACTAACTCCTAACTATCAAACCAACTTGGTAAACTATCAACTAACTCTAGTTGATTTACGATATCGTAATAGTCCCCCTCAAACTCAAAATGGGGAAAATCACTAATTTGAGATTTGAAATACAATTTATTCACTATATTGTAGTAACTAAGGAAAAATGGGGTAGAGTGAGTAAAACAAAATTCTGCAACACAAGCCCAACTGTTGCTTTCCAAATGAAGGCTAAGTCCAATAGTGAACAATGTTGAAAATGAGCAACATGTGAGAACACATAACACACTCTTTTCTTCTTTCTTGAAATCTGCAACCAACTTACCTCCCTTTGTCCCAAGGCATCCACCACAAACGGACATTGTTAAGAATTCTGCAAACATTGAACAACAAAAACGAATGCGTTCTTTTGTTGGGATCGAAGTCGACTCACCATGTAAATTGAAAAGTAGAATCTAGCTGTTGAGAACAATAGTAGTTCGTTCCTTCTGTTTTTCGACGAAGAACCAAGAGGCAAAAGGCCTCATGCGGCGAGTCTGGAAATATAGCGGCACAATCTCACCAGAATTATGTGTATGACAGAATATTTCAACGCCGCAGAGACATCGAAAAACTGAGTCACAATTCTTCAATTCGGGTTCAAGAACCTTCAAATATGCAAACTTAGAATCGTCATCATCGATGATGTTGATACAATAATCAACAAGAAAACGAGAAATCTCACCAATCTTGATGGAGAATCCATCAAATTTTGGTTCAATGGAAGGATTTGAAATCAGTTTGATTGAAGATTCGAAGCTACCTAAAACAATTCGAATCCATCAAAATAATTTGATATAAATTTTATGTTATTGAGTTTTACTCACTATGTTTAGGGGTGATGTTGATGGAAAATTTTCTTCCTTCGAAAGAATATTGGGATCTCATTGAAAATGGGATTTTGGTTGTGGAAGCAGGAGTAGAGCAAACTGAGGCGCAACACAAATTGATTAAAGAGCAGAAATTGATGGACTTGAAGGCCAAAAATTACATTTTTCAAGCAATTTCTCGTGATGTGTTTGAAACAATCCTCAACAAGGACACGTCCAAAAATATATAGGATTCAATGTAGCAAAAATTTCAAGGTTCAAACCGAGTCAAAAGAGCACAACTACAAGCCTTACAGAGGGATTTTGAGATTCTTAATATGAAAGAAGGAGAAACAGTTAATGCTTATTTCTCCCGCACTCTAACCATTGCTAACAAAATGAAAGCTCATGGTGAAATTATGAGCCAAGCAATCATCTTTGAGAAGATTTTGAGAATCCAACAACTTGGACTCGATGATTATTGATAAGTTGCAAAGTAGTCTTCTTGTTCATGAACAAAGGATGAAAAGCCATGGAGAAGAAGAGCAAGTTCTTAAGATATCTCAAGAAGATAGAATTGGAAGAGGACGAGGTAGATGCGTATTTAGAGGAGGCCGAGGAAGAGGAAGGGGGCGACAACCCTACAACAAAGTTGTTATAGAGTGTTTTCAGTGTCATTGGTTAGGACACTATCAATTTGAGTGTCCTAATTGGGAGCAAAAGGCTAACTATGCTGAATTTGAAGAGAAAGAAGAAGAGCTATTACTGATGTCATATGTTGAAAAGAAACATGGGGAGAAGGAAGAAGTGTGGTTTCTTGACTCCGGTTGCAGCAATCATATGAGTGGAAACAAGGAGTGGTTCTCAAATTTAGATGAAGGCTTCAGACATACTGTAAAACTTGGAAATGATAGTAGAATGAATGTTATGGGAAAAGGATGTGTTCGTATGCAAGTGAATGGTGTTACTCAGGTAATTGCTAACGTTTACTACATTCCTGAGTTAAAGAACAATTTATTGAGCATAGGACAACTACAAGATAAAGGCTTATCTATTTTGATTTAACATGGGAAATGTATGATAATGCATCCAACAAAAGGATTAATTATGGAGACAATCATGAGTGGAAATAAAATGTTCTGTTTGGTGGCTTCCATGATATCAAATGAGTCTACATGCTTTTAAAATGTATCAGAAAATGAATCTTATCTTTGGCATTGTGGGTTTGGTCCTTTAAGCTATCAAGGATTAAAGACACTTTTTTTTTATAAGAAAATGGTAAATGGGCTTCCCTTAATCCAAATTCCAAAGAAGCTATGTACAGAGTGTTCTATTGGCAAGCAACATGGAGACTCTATGTCTAAAAAGAGCTTATGGAGAGCATCAAATAAGCTTCAACTTGTGCACGCAGATATATGTGGACCCATTAAACCAAAATCAAATAGCAACAAAAGGTACTTCCTCCTTTTGTTGCTATTTGACTCTACTTTAACGGGTCTACATATATCTTCGTGCACAAGTTGAAGCTTATTTGATGCTCTCCATAATCTCTTTTTAGACATAGAGTCTCTATGTTGCTTGCCGACCAAACACTCTGTACATAGCTTCTTTGGAATTTGGATTGAAGGAAGCTCATTTACCATTTTCTTATAAAAAAGTGTCCTTAATCCTTAATAGCTTAAATGACCAAACCGACAATGCCAAAGATAAGATTCATTTTCTGATACATTTTGAAAGCATGTAGACTCATTTGATATCATGGAAGCCACCAAATAGAACATTTTATTTCCACTCATGATTGTCTCCATAATTTATCCTTTTGTTAGATGATATATCATAAATTTCCCATGTTGAATTAAAATAGAAAATCCTTTATCTTGTAGTTGTCCTATGCTCAATAAATTGTTCTTTAACTCAAGAATGTAGTAAACGTTAGAAATTACCTGAGTAACACCATTCACTTGCATACGAACACATCATTTTCCCATAACTTCCATTCTACTGTCATTTCCAAGTTTTACAGTATGTCTGAAGCCGTCATCTAAATTTGAGAACCACTCCTTGTTTCCACTCATATGATTGCTGCAACCGGAGTCAAGAAACCACACTTCTTCCTTCTCCCCATGTTTCTTTTCAACATATGACAGCAGTAATACATCTTTTTTCTCTTCAAATTCAGCATAGTTAGCCTTTTGCTCCCAATCAGGACACTCATATTGATAGTGTCCTAACCGATGACACCGAAAACACTATATAACAACTTTGTTGTAGGGTTGTCGCCCCCTTCCTCTTCCTTGGCCTCCTCTAAACATGCCTCTACCTCTTTCTCTTCCTCTTCCAGTTCTATCTTCATGAGATATCTTAAGAACTTGCTCTTATTCTCCATGGCTTTTCATCCTTTGTTCACGAACAAGAAGACTACTTTGCAACTTATCAATAGTCATCGTGTCCAAGTTGTTGGATTCTTCAATTGAGCATACCACATAATCAAATTTTGAGACCATTGATCTCAAAATCTTCTCAGTTATGATTGTTTAACTCATAATTTCACCATGAGCTTTCATTTTGTTAGCAATGGTTTGAGTGCGGAAGAAATAAGCATTAATTGTTTCTCCTTCTTTCAAATGAAAAATCTCAAAATCCCTTCGTAAAGCTTGTAGTTGTGCCCTTTTGACTCGGTTTGAACCCTGAAATTTTTGCTTCATTGAATCCCATATTTTTTTGGACGTGTCCTTATTGAGGATTGTTTGAAGCACATCACGAGAAATTGCTTGAAAAAGGTAATTTTTGGCCTTAAAGTCCATCAACTTCTTCTCTTTAATCAATTTTCGTTGCACCTTAGTTTTCTCTACTCCTGCTTCTACAACCAAAAACCCTTTTTTAATGAGATCCTAATATTCTTTCGAATGAAGAAAATTTTCCATCAACATTGCCCAATGATCATAATGACCATCAAACTTGAGAATAATAGAATGTACGAAATTACTATTATCATTTTCCGCCATTCTTCTAAACTCCTTTTACTTGAAAGAAAATTGCAATTTATTTCTTGATACACACTTATTTCTATCACCCCAATCATTTCCCTCACATTCACTCACCGTGGATCAGGCCCCAATAATGGAACTCTGATACCAATTATTAATACTAATAACTATCATACTGGTTTTATGAGAGAATGTCTTATTTTATTGAGAACAGGAGTTTGACTTTATATAGCCTTATACATCATTAAAAAATAGAAAGCGTGAAAATAGATGCAACCACATTACAAACCTTATAATGTGTAGACTATGTCCCAAGAGAAAACTAAGTCATACTTCCTAATAATAAAAATAAATCAAACATAACAATAATTTAACAAGTACCTCTGTCTTTTGTACTTTCATAATCTTTTGGTTCCATTCTAGGGTATGGTTTTTTTTTAGAGGATTCTAGGGTATGGATAGTGGATGATTCAATTAAGAGAGAAAAATGCACTAAATAAAATAATAATAATATTGTAAATATATTATTTTGTTAGTTATGTTTTTCTTTCTTCTATATGAACCACCAAATAACTTTAGCACCGTGTTTGGTAGAGGTGATTTTGAAAAGAGAGAAACAAAAGAGAGAAAGAGGGAAGAAAGATATGAGTTCTCTTGTTTGGTTGAGCGGAGAAGAGAGAATAAAATCGATGGACCCCACCAACTTTTTGTTTCTCTGCTAAACAACGAAGAAAGTCCAAGAAGTGAACATTATTCTTCCACTTTCCATTTTTACCATTGTCATCTTGTTTTTCTTGTGTTGTACT
>Ga0228710_1000455_pt1 | contig 51206 bp, 32 predicted proteins | sample MedpolnodulmetaG_FD_177995 | JGI IMG/M metagenome (GOLD analysis project Ga0228710, IMG submission 177995) | Root nodule microbial communities from Medicago polymorpha collected in Santa Monica, California, United States - pink nodules | ecosystem: Host-associated > Plants > Roots > Nodule... | reverse complement strand
GTTCGGCGGTGACAAGGATCAATTTTGAGAGAATTGATTCTGTTAAATTGATTCTGGATAAAAGTGAGTTGAATTTAAGTGATTTATGTTTGGATGTATTCATGTAAAAGTGGATTTAACAATAACTTTAAGGCTAAAATCAATTGTAAAAGCCAAAAACTACAAATTCTAGCTTCAAATAGAATCAATTCTACAAGCAAAATCAATTGTACTTTTAAATCACCCAAACATGATATAATCAATTCTACAACCTCTAGATCACTTTTGACCTCCAAAATTGAAACCACTATTTCATAAATTATATAAACGAGGATGGTAAGAAGATAAATCATAAATTATTGGACCTTCTCAAATAAAAGATTTAAAAGGCACTATCATGCTAGAAGAAAGATCCCACTCCTAAATATTATCTTTACGCAGTGTACTTGCATAGCTATCTTGGTCTAAAAATAGTAAATTCATAGCACAGTTTCTAAAACCAGATCAAACATACTAGTTTGAATGAATGGATAACTGTAAACCACCTCCCCTTACAGGTTCATAAATATATTTAATTCTGGAAATAGTGATTCACAGTTTTCAAGCAGTCTTAAGAAATTTAGATGATCACTAAAAATAAAAGTAAGAACTATACTAGAAATAGTTTCTAAAACCAGATCAAACATACTAGTTTGAATGAATGGATAACTGTAAACCACCTCCCCTTACTGGTTCATAAATATATTCAATTCTGGAAATAGTGATTCACAGTTTTCAAGCAGTTTTAAGAAATTTAGATGATTTCACTAAAAATAAAAGCAAGAACTATACTTGCAGCAGCGAACACACATAAGACTCCAGGGATAAAAAATTGTCTGACTCCACAAGATGAAGGTGCAGAAAGGAAATGAGCATAAAAGGATATCTTAAAAGCAGCAAATGCCCGTTTTTCAGTGCGACGCAGGAGGCGTTCTGCATCTTCCTCAGCTTCCATTTGCTCCTTGAGATATAGTAGATCGTCACTGTCCAAGGCTGCAAACTTAAACTTTAAAAGAGAACAGCAAAACTAACATATAAAATAAGAGCACCAGATGAAAGCAAGAGGTGAGGGAGCACAAACAACACAGAAACACACAAAAGCTAGAGAAAAAGTATGCTACCGCCTCGCCCATGAAGATAACCTCCACGCTCCCCAGCAACCTCTTGCATCTGCTTGTATCAGCCAGCCAATACAGGAAGCCAAGATCCCTGTCGGGGCACGTTATCAGAAAAATCGTTCGTATTGCCAGAAAAATAATTTGAAAGCTTAAAAAAACATAGACAAACAAAGTATTCCGGTAAACAACTTAATAACATGGATATTCAATAAACACCCATCAATTGAGAACTTATGTCACAAGCGCTCTAATTCAATGAGTTAATTATTTTTGGATATATGCATGTTCAAATGTGTAATTGAGTTTTCAAAATTTATTTGGTTGTAAAAATAGAACTTCCAATGGATGATAATCGATGACAAGACAATAGGTATGCCCTGCATAAGCAGTTACGATGATCAACTTGGACGGCTTATCAAAGTAAACTGAACAAAACTTATAGACATATCATAAACTAACTTTCAAAGTTCCACTAAACACTGTTTATGCCGTAAGATAAACCCGAAAAAACAACTTGTTATGGTACAAATAGAAGAAAAACTGCATCGTCAAAGTAGAGCCAAAAAATTGATTAGAGAAAAGGGACATGTGTCATCTGATCCATTCAAAGAATTGCTAACAGAAAATACGCCAATGATTGGAATATATAAAGGAAGTTTGGGAAGATAGGTGTGTGTGTGGGTGGTTGGGGGAATAAGTCAGCTATAGTTCCTTATTTTCCTGTAAATTTGTTATCAATCCATATTACCCTTTCCATAGTATCATTTACTATTTCCATTGAGAAAGTGATACAGAGATCAAAATGATTTAAAATTGGTAGTTCAGATCTTTAAGGTCCATAACCATTACAATGGTACTTTCATCAAGGAACCCCCCCAACTCCCAAAACTGAATCATCTAAAGAAATGGATCTGCATGTAGCTGGATCGTCTCAAGAAATCTGATGATTGTGTACAAGAATTGTCACCTTGTTGCCCGAGGAGATTGATACTTCCTACGCCCAACAAAAGTGACCGGGTAACAAGCAAGTGTTCTCACTATCACACGGTGCAAGTCACAAGATACTTTGTAGTGATACTGTTATTGTGTCAGACAACGTGTTCCTTCCCTTTATGGTCGGACAATGTCTTAGTATTTCTCTAAGAATAGACTCTTACAATGGGAACAACATTCAAGTATTTCTCTCAAGAGTGGCATATGACGATGGTTCTGTTGGGGTCTTCAATGATTTAAAATTGAATATACTTGCCTTCTTGACTGACATCGTCTAAATCATGGCAACATTAAAGTTAATCAAAGTCAGCAGTAGCACTATAATTGGTTTGTAATGTGATGAGGCGATGTTAAATCAGTTTGTCGATATGTTTAGAGTGCATTAGAGGTTGGGGATATTGATTTGGTACCTTGTAGCTCTAAAGTATATCGATATGATGATGAGAAATCTTGAAGTTGATATGCATGCCCTCCTTGAGGACAGAACTAACTTGCTTGCTTATGATGGGGATTGGAGACATGACATAACTTAGTCCATTAGTAAGATAGTTGATAACAGTGTTACACATGCTTGAAATTGGACCGTAGGCATCAATTGTTCTGCAATTCATGGTAGTAACACAAGGCTATCGACGTTGTTTGAAACTCAATGTTTGAGAAACTATTTGAGGACATCTATAACAGAGTGAGGAATATATTAGAGACCACTTATGCAGTAGCAAAGATTTACATGAAGAATCATTTTACTTTACTTCCTAAATTAGTGAATGTGCTTCTTGAGACATGGATTCATAGCGGAGATTTCTATCCTTCATGTATCAAAGGCTCCTTGCACTTCAAATTCAAATAATGGGATCTCGGTGGCCGTGACTATTTTTGTCATACGAAGGGGACATCACAATTCAAACAAAGTTTTAGCTTCAAACCCGAGGCCAAGTTTGAATTTAGTGGGGAGGTATTGTTAATATGACACACAGAGAAGAAAAGCCAACTCATCAAAGTAGAGTCGACAAATTGGTTAGAGAAAAGGGACATGTGTCAGATCAAATAACCAAGAGAATTGCTAACTCAAAATATGCAATGATTGGAATATAAAATGGAAGTTTGAGAAAAGAAGTGGGTGGAAGTGGAATTATGTCAGCTCTAGTACCTTCTCTCTGAGTACCTTCTTGTCATTCGTACTTCTATTCCCTAGTACAGCTTCTAGCATATTTATCGTTTTCCAGGTAATGGGTTATTAATCCATATTTCCCTTTTCATGGTCTCATTACTATTTGCATTGAGAAAGTAATACAGAAATCCCTTCATTCCAATTGGTTCTCATTTATTGCATTAATTCGTAGTTCAGATCTTTATAAGTCCACAGCCCTTTAAAGAATCCCCCCGGATACACAATCAAAGAAGAAAACTAGCAAGGATAAACAAAGCTCCAATTTGCTACATTCTTAAAAGGGAGTTCAAAGGAGGTTCCTACAAATTACAAAGCTTATTCTAAACCTTCTATCTCATCATCCACAAAACAATCAAACAGCAAAGGAAAATCAAAGAATGGCCTCATGATATCACAAAAACTACATTATTTTTTTTATTTCTCATATTATCTCGCCTAGTGTTGTCCAATATTGACGCAATAGCGCAGCCGAATCTTAACAAAATGTTGTTATTTTGCGATACACTATTTAGCACAAAAGTGTTGTCAGCTAGCAGCTATTGCAGCTCTATAGCGTGGCAGAATTTTTTCGCCATCCACGATTGCAAAACTTATATCTCTTCAATCATTACGTGAAAGATTGATCCCTTAGCATATGGTACCAATCTTGTAGCACCAACACATGTCAGTGTCCGGCACCAACACTGACACATGTGATTCATTACAATTGTGCAAATTTTTTTCTATACTTTTACCGGTGTTGACGTGTCAGTGTCATGTCCGATGTTGGCGTCTGTGTTTTTACCAGACACAGACACGCCGACACCGATAATAATTTGAGAAAATGACATAATTCAATCTAATCATAGGTGTCGTGTTGGTGTTGGTGTCGGACACCGACACGTGTCTGACATTGGGGCACACCTAATTTGAGGAGTGTTTGTGCCTCATAGGTACCAAGTAAGTATATCTTCTATCATTCAATTATACATAAAAATGTTCAAAACTGAGCAAACATACAAGAATTAAAACAATAATAACAATATAACTATAAAGATTTCTTCAACTACAGTAACAAATAGGTGCCCAAAATTAGTACATAAACATAAAAAAGAAAAGAAAAAGAGAAGGTGAATCAATGCGCTAACCTTTGCAACCATGCGTTGGAAAGTAACGTCTTCATCATCAATCTTATCTTTTCCTTTACCCAATTTCTTATCTGTAAAATGAACACATACCCAGTAACAAAAATTCATTAAAAATCAAAACTTTCGACAATAAAGATCATAAAAACATTAATAAAATATGAAAATTGAGGAGAATTATATATGTATATACCTTTGGGGTCGGTGAGATTGGTGTATTCTCGAACTTCTCTTCCTGCCATAATCAACTATGATTTCTGCAGAATTTTGTGTTTCTCTTTGACGAAGAAGAAGATAGAGAGAGAATGGATTATTCGATTTCTTTCTTCTCTATGAGAGACACACTGAAAGGGGTAAAACGAGAAGAGGCTTCTAGAACATATATTTATTCATTTTCTCACTCTAAATTAAATTATTTATTTGATTTTTAAAAAAGAACAATATTCTTAGGGTTAAAATTATGGGAACTTCCACGTGAGGTGTACCGATACTCCTGCTTCAAAAATTTATAATTTAACAATCATTTTATAAAATAAAGAGTTATTTATATTTATATTTTATAAAACATCATTTTACAAGGAAAAAACATTATTTCATTGTTTATAAGAATCATATTAAATTTTAAAAAGAAAATTTTGTTTCGTTTACACTTTTGGTAAATAAGATCTAATTATTGTAATTGTTAATGATTGAAAACAATTATTTTTCTTAAAAAAAACAACTCATTTTAATATTAATTTGATAATTTGGTGTACCGGTACACTCAAATTTGTGAGTGTACCATATAATTTGCCTAAAATTATTCATTTCTTTTAGCAAAAGTAAATATCTTCATATTTGTATTTTGACACAAGTCATACTTCAAAGGATAAAAATGTTAAAATCCTTAAATATAGTGACGGGAGTTTAAACATTGATGTATGATTGAAATCTTAAATGATTATTGTTATTTCGTCTATCTACTAAAAATATTACCTTAGAAATTCAAAAACATGAAGCCTAATATTACTTTTTTTTTTTCCTGGGACCGGTAATGAGGACTACTACTAAAGAATATAATATTAAGAAAAACATCGGATATGGGGTAGAGTCGTGGAGGGAAGCTGATTTCAATCTTATCAATTCAATTTCAAATAAATGACTGAGATTGAAAAAAAACTGCGTACATTTTCTACAACAACAAGTATGGGACTGCCGTGTAGGCCTATGGCCTTGAGTCTTTGACCTTACCATGTCATGGTGCACTCTACGGTTTTGAATATGAAGATTAGCACAAAAGTTATTTGTATCCTTATCGTATGTAAGGTTAAAGTGGTTATTCATTTTCTTCGTCATGGACAACTTTTATACCTTTTATTTGTGTGTTTTTTATAGTGATAAAAAATCGATTTTGGGTGAGTTGATTTTAAAAATTTGTTTAGTTATACTTGAATCCACTTTAATATTTTTTTAATAGAAAAATTTAGGCGAGAGGATGATGTATCAATTTAAGGTAGAAAAGAGCTCAAGAATTAAAAGTACTTACAAAGATATTCATATTTGTCTTCCTTCAACGACAAAATCTAATTTATGAGTCCTCATGAATTTAACTCAGTTGTAGGAATATTACATAATATATATAGGTGTCGGGTTTGAATCTCAAAAACCTCACTTATTCATATCAATTTATATCCACTAGACTACTTGGGAAAAAAAATCATCATTGTAAAAAAAGCTTAAATATAGTTTTGTTTCCCTTTTTTTTTTTGTAAAAACACAATTTTTGTTTGCTATTTCTAATTGTGCAATTTCGGTCTTTTAAAAATGCTGATCATTCAATTTTATATTAAAATGAAATTAAAAAAAATGAGATATGAACAATTTATTGCCTAGGGGTGGTAAACCGTCCCCAGTTTCGGACCATTCATTTAAGCCTGTTAAAAACGGGACGAGATAAATAATATTTTATATTGTGATATATTTACTAAAAAAAGTGAATGAATTCCTTCAAAAAAAGTGAAATATTGTGATATATTTACTAAAAAAAGTGAATGAATTCCCTAAAAAAAAAGTGAATGAATCAATAAATATGTTACGAATTAAATTCATCATTTTATTTTTTGCGAAAGGAAAATTAAATTCTTCTTAAAAATGACTTAATTAAACATTTGAATTTACATTAAACCCGGTTTATGTTATGAGGTTCGATTTATGTTTTATTTCATCAATTATTCTAGAGGTTAAATGATATTTATCATGTTATTTGGATGAATTTTGTTTTACCCCGTAAAAATGGATTTCAACCTTATAATTTAAAGATTCTTTAGTTTAAACCCCCAACATATCATCTATTTTGTAAAGTCAAAATTCACAAAAATCAATAACTAAAGAATCATAAAATTATTCTATTTGGGTCAATTTTGGTTTTTATTTGACATGTCCTCCCTTTTTGGTTGAGCTTGTAACACTACCTTTTTTAACCAAGTTTAATTTTTTCAACAAAATTATAAAAAAAAAAAAAAAAAAAAAAAAAAAAAAAGAATTTGACCCAAATTTTTAACCTTCAAAATTTAGTCAACCATAGCACAGAATATATAACACAGGTTTGTGGTAAATTATGGTTGGATGCACTATTTTGGAGTCTAACCAATTGTGCATTGATAAACAAAAGCTATTGTGTTGTAATTTATAAGTTGATATCGCATAAAAAGCAAGCAAGGAAATGTTTTCATTCCATTTGGTTACATTGTGTGGTCAACTTGAAAACATCATAACTATATGTTTTTCATTAATCAGGATCTCGTCTATCAAGTTCACCTTTTGAAATGGTTAAAATATAGGTATGATCATAGATTAAGTCTAAAGTTAAGGGGTTTTCTTATGATTACTATTCGTGAAGCATTCAACCACTTAAATGTTTAGGAACGGTTTTATCTACTAGTTCATTATCAATTTTATTTTTGGTTTGATGACACTGCAATTTTGACGTCTTTTTATAACCTTTGACTTTTATATCTTTTCAATCTCAACATTTCTTATGTCGTGATTACATTTTTTTAATATATCATATTTTGGTCTATTCAAAACAAAATTACAAGTTTGTGTCATGTTAGTGAATCTAATAGAAAAGAGAGACAGTCCAGTAAAACAAATTACTTTTACACAAATAATAAACATTGGATTATCAAGGAAAAAAATGAATGAAAAAAATAAATAAACACCATTAGACTTAGCTGGTGTATACTATACTTACAATACAAGTATAAAACCCTTATATGAGTAACGAACATGTAACTATATGTATACATGAAAACATAATATAAACTCTGAAACACATCATTGTTGTGACAACAACTGAGAGAGTATCTCAGCAAAAACATGTAATCAGAGAAAACAGTGACTAAAAAAATAGTTGAGAAGTTGAAGGATTTTGAGATGAACATGGTGACATATGTTTCAGTTTGTTTGATTATCATGTCTTCTTGTTAGACAAATTTCAAAGCCATTCACTAACCGAGCTGAGGGAAAGAAGGACATCCTATCTTCCTTCATTTGTTTCCATCTGATGTATATCATTCAAATATGTTAGCTAGGATCAAATTTGAAAGTCATATCAAGTAAAACAAAAAGTTTTTAACAAAAATCGACAATAATTTGGATGGTTAACGTCGTTCTAATATGTAGTTAATTATGTTTGGTGGATGACTAATGAATATAACAAGGTGTCACAATCCATTAACCATGATTAACCATGAATTTAAATGTCATTAAACTTTATTTTTAGGTGTTCAAATATACATGATATTTATTATAACCATCTAAATTGTGTTCAAAGATACATGATATACGTTATAATTATCCAAACTACGTTCAAGGTCTCAGATTTAAGTTTGCCCGGTGTCAATTTGGGTGGACTAATTTATCTTAAAAAAAAATCATCCAAACAACATTCTATTGTACATGATAACTATTAATCCTAATTTGTATTCAAATGTATACCTCTAAAAATTTTGGTTAATGACATTCAAAGTCATGATTAATTGTGTTTTGTAGAATAAGTTACGACACTTTGTTATATTTATTAACAATTTACTAAGTGTCTGTTTGGAGTGGCGTTTGATGAAGCAAAAATACATCTACACATTTTTCAATGTAAATCTGTCGTGATTTTAAGAAGTTAAGAATTGGAGCTTCTGCGTTAAAGTGGTTTTTTGCGGCGATTTTAAGCAAAACGTGATTTGCAGCCGTAAAAATTGTTACCCATTTTTTGTCAAAATAATACAGCTCTATTTTGAAGACATGAAATAGAGGCATTACCTATAGTTTGTAACAAAGTAATGAAGAAAAAGAGCAATTTGAAGGCGAGCTAGCTCAGCTCCAGGACAAAATCTAGCACCTCCTCCAAAGGGTGCATAAAATGGACTACTTCTCCAATTTCTCTTTTCCTTCATAATTGAGAACATAACAATTAAGAAAAAAAAATTGAATAAAAGTACAAAATTATATACAGTATTCACTAAAATGTTATGTGGATTAACCTCATTTTCAGGTTCCATCCATCTCCAAGGATTGAAATTTTTAGCTTCATTGTACACCTTCTCATCTAAATGAACTGCTGAAAGAAATGGAACCACAAAACATCCTTTTGGTATAACAAAATCTGCTCAAAAATAGATAAGCCATTGTCAGTAATTTATAGTATTAAGCTTTTACATGCATATCAAAGCTGCACTAATGAGTACATACATATAATTTGATCCTGAAATTGTAGGACCAAATCAAGTACCAATTTAGTCCTCCACATTATTAATATTTCAAAATGATCTTTAGAATTGTATAATATTAATCAGGTCCGTCTCTCTGTCTAGACTCTAGATATGTTATCAAATACATCCCTAACATCCCCGACATTATTCTCTTGGTTTCAACTTTCAAATGCAACGTAATGTAGTTATAGTTCTTGCGAATACTAATAGAGAGACGAATCTGATTAACATTTTTCAATTTCAATGATCACTTTGAAATTTTGTTGGTGTAGGGACTACATTGATGCGGTCCAACATTTTCATGACCAAATTGGATATTCATTCATGTACTAATACTAAATGATATCATTTTCAATGTAAGAGAGATTATACTTACATATACAAATATGTTGACAAAACATTATTTATTTAAGCTATTTTAATCATTGAGAGAATTAAAATAACTATAGATAATGATGTGTCAATAATCAACATAATAGTGGATACTGATATAAGTTCTTATACATTGAACTTGCATACCAACCACTCTCAAAATTGTGTACCTTGGTATTGAATGTCTTCTTTTGCTTCTCTCAGTAACCAAATTGCAATGCCACCAAGTCTAAGTGTTTCATCAATGACCTGTTAGTGGAAGACAAAATGAAACCTTAACAAACTGGTCTCTACTGAATATGCCAACTATAGATTAATTATTATCTTTCAATAGAAAAATATTTATGAGATAAACTACCTCATCAAAATTGATTTGAAGACAATCTGTTATGAAAAATAGCCAAAAATGTTGATCACTTACACATTGAGTAAATGGCATTGCTTTATAGTCCTGCCATGTAAGAGATTCTTCTGCAGACTTAGTCCTTAGAGAATCCTGTTCATCCTGTCCAAGTGAATTATTTTCAGAAATTAATAAAAAAAATGTTTTCAATTCAATTTTTTAATATAAATTTCAAGCAAACTAACCTAAAGATGGTGTTATGCACCAAATAAAAAGAATCTGTTTCAATTTAATTATTTGAGTTTATCTATTCGCATAAACACTTATGATAATGTTTGAGAGTGTTTATAGAAGCAGTTTATGAGACGGCCATAAGCTGATTTCAGCATATTTCCATAAGCTCTACAGGATAGCTTATGAAAATAATTTATTGTTTATATAGAAACAGTTTGAATTTATTATACATAAGCACTTAATTAAGTTGCTTAACTATGCAGGACCTAAATAAGGAAAATCAATTTAAAGATTAATTCTATTATACATACCAGAAGCTGCTCCATGGCATTAGGACATTGAGTAAGGAAATAGACTGCAAAAAGCATTGTCTTTGTGGTAGTTTCATTGCCAGCAAATAGAAGATTGATGATGAAGTCTGCAACAGCATCATCTGGCAAACTATCTTCCTCTATTAGTCTTCCAAGTACTCCATTGTTACCTTCTGTTGGAGGACCATTTTGTCTTTGGACCTCTATGATCTTGTTTATTTTACTTATGATTTTCTCTCTTGCCTGATATCCAAAGAATATCACATCAATATATGATTAATCTAGAATTATATTTTGCCAAAGTAATTTCATTTTTATAAGATTAATGGATTAACATAACAATGAACGAATCAGCATTTCAGTACTTGAAATCGTAACAGTCGAGAAATTTGGTCCCTCAAATTTACAAAATAGCAAATTAGTCCCTTAAGTTAAAGAACGTCAATCAATTTAGTCCCTCCATCAAAATATATTTTTAGTAAACATTAATCAAAACCAATGAAAGAGTTACATATTGACTTGAACGAGTAGTCTTTTGCTGCATCATGACAAGTATAGAACCCTAAAACTCTGGTACTAAATTCATAAAAAGGACTAGATTGACCGACATTGTTTTATTTAAGAGACTGAATTTCTATTTTGTAAGTTTGAGGTACGAAATTGACCAACTCTTACAATTTCAAGCACTTAAATGGCGATTTACTTGCATAACAATCAATAACCCAGATGAGAAAAATTTGCACCTAATTATGGCTTGCAGGGTTATTTATTTGAAATGGACCATTTCAAGTACTTCATATAAGATGGTTCTTGAAGGATATGATCATGAGAACAATAAACTAATTTCTTTGAAATGTAGTTCAACGTTATGTAGCTAAAAAATACCGACTTCTTAACGCTCTTTTGTTTTCCTTTTGCAATTCTATTCTCTTTATATATCATTGGTCTAAAAGTTTACTAATGGTACCTTCATAGCAGTGTGGTATGAAGAGCCAGGAATGTTGATTGGAACAGATAGACAGCCATCGACAAAATCAGAAAACAACTGTGCCATTTCATTGACTTGAGACTCACTTGAAACCCCTAATAGTTGATTAACCATTAAATTTATAGCTACCTGCATTAAATCATGTACACATTAGTTCCGCGATAAATTTCTCATAATTGAAAATGAAAATGTTGTTAGAAAGGAAATGGATTGTTACCTTTCTACAAACATCTTGGAGAAGAATGACTTGTTGGTTTTTAAAATTGCTCAAAGTTTGGATCATGACATTTTGTATATCATTCATGAAATGGAACTTAAGCTTATCTAGGCGCATCATATTGGATGCGATTCCATGTAGTTTCCTTTGTTGCTCTCCTTGAACTGTAATCACACCATTTTTACCAACCAAATCTCTAAAAGATTTTGGATAACTTGACATGAATAATTTGCCTTCATTTTGCATTACAAAACGGTTGAAGCTTGGATCAGATGACACCACTGCCCATTTTCCAAATAGGCTGCATGAAAATATCTTACCATACCTATGCCAAATGAAAGATTTCATCTGTTAAAAAACAGCATTGTGATCGTGGATAGCAAAAACTAGAAGTTTGTTTAAATTTCTCGACACAACAGCGCTATACCGCCACTATAATCTCTATTTGGCTATATTTTATACTCATAGCGTATCGTGGAACAATAGAGATCTGTTCAAATGCTGCAATGATATAGTACTATAGTGCCTCCCTCTATAAACAATGGTTAGAATGATTTTCACAAGGCATTTCTAACAAATTACAAATTAACACAACTAAAATTTCAAATTATCTTGATTAAGTATCAAATTAGTCCTTGAAACTATAGAACTGTATCAATTCAGTTCCTCGCATTATCGACATTCCCAAAATTATCCATAAAACTGCAAAATTTCAATTCAGTTTGAAATATTGATAATGTGTGTGGACTAGATTGATACAACTCTACAATTTTAGGACCAACTTGTATATTTAATCAAATTTTATATTACTAGTAAATACCTTTGCACCATTTCTTCAACAAATTGAGGAGGATGAGAACTTGCAACAGCATTGTACCAATTGATACTGTCACCTATCAAAGGCCAACCTCTCCTTCCTGGTGGTAATCTTCCTATGCTTTTCTCTTCCTTCCTTTTCTTGATTTGAATTACTTTTGCAAATATTGCAGTGAACAATATAACAATGATCATACCTAACCATGTTTCTGAAATATTTTCTCTCATTTTCTGTTTGAAATAAAATAGAGAGAAAAAAAAGAGATAATTACACCTCTCTATCTTGCAGAGAAATTAAATATTTATAGTGTGCTACACAACATGGCAATCACTTTTTCAATGCAAATGTGAACTTATTATTATAAAAACAAAAGAAATAAATAATAGAATTTATATGTAACTGGTGAACATGCTTAGTTGACCTTATGAAGATCTAGTAGGGCCATGTTAACTTGGTCTTCTAATTCATGAGTAAATCATTCTCAGAATCTATTTTTTTTTTTCCTAAAACAAATTTGAACACATAAAGATACAAGAAAATTTAAATTAAATGAAAAATGTCTAACAACTTTTTTCAATTAATTAATATTAATTCAATGTTTTTTGTTTAATATGCAATCTAAAGATAATCACATATATGTAAGACTTGGCTAATAATAATACTCCTACAACAATCTCAACTATATGTAAGATTTGATGACTCTTCCATAATCTCACTTACAAAAATATCAAATCTTAACAAATAAATGATAGATACTATGAATCTTTATGATGTGTGAGGCACTTAAGAAAAAAAGTGATAAAATAGAGGAAAGCAAATGGTGTCTAATAACCTTGTGGTTTTGCTGATGAAGTAACATACACAAAATTAAGAACTTTGTGTGTATATTCCTTATAAGCTTATAGCTTGATTTGAAGAGAAGGAGATTGAAGTATCTGCCTTATAATGATTTTGTTATAATCTGAATATATAAGGAAAATGGTGTCTTAAACTGGTCCAAAATAGCACTTTTTTGGTGTGCATTTTTATATTTGAAGTTCAAATTCTTGAGCACAAAATAAGGTGTATAATCATCAAGTAGGAAAGGTTGTCATAGAGAAAAGTTAGCTAGAGTTTGACTTGTCCATTTTACGTTAGATAGTTATGTGGTGATGAATTGAACAATTTGTCTTATACCAGTGATGGACACATTTTTGTAAATAAAAATATATTTCATATTTGAGCAAACTCTACTATCAAATTCTATTATGAAACAGAAGTAACAAAAAATAAAATTATATTTTAATACGAGTATTTAACCATTTGAGGAGGAAATACCTAGAAAAGGTGATGCTAATCATCTAGACTTGAACTCGGATATTTAACTCTTCAACTCTTCTAATCATTTATCTTCAATGAACCAGTTGAGTTACCCAATCCTTAATTTTATATTTGATTGTGTTTTTTGTTTTTTGACTTAGTTGTGCTTATAAAATCTTTAACTTACTAATAAAATTAACTGAGCAAAGAAAATGACTTTTGCATTCAAAAATCATTGTTATTAACATGATCAAACTCTCAAAATAAATAACATGATCAAACTCTTTAAGTGAGTGATCTACTCAATATTGCCTAAAAATAGGTTTGTTACACTTTAGGTACATCTAAATTAAACTTAATTAATATATTTAGCGTGTTCAAAGTAAGACGAGTAAAAATTATTCCCAGGCTCCCTTGCAATTTTTTTATAGTCAGATATACTTCATATCAATGTTTTAACAATCAAACCAAACTATTTAAGTTGAATAGTAAATCAACACCATTTATAATTCAATTATTTGATTAGCTATATTAGGTTGCGGTTGAACTATAACTCAAAAGTTGTGTCGTTTAGACGTTCACTATGAGTTCTAAAATATTAAACCATAGATATGTCGTCTCGCTTATTTTTCACATGCTAATATAAGATAGATAAAGATAAACAACATAAATACACGTTAGATATTGTGATGATTTGTCAAAAACACGCCGTAATTTTGCATAAACTACATTTTATAACTTATGTAAAATCACAATAGTTCATTGCGACTCTCAAATTCACAGTAAATCAAACTTACACTGTATAAGACCATAAAGTTAAATATCCACCTATTTTTTGGTATATATGTTAGCATCTTTTTTTATCTTTATGAAGTGAAAAACACAATCCATTTCAGGAGGAAAAACATTCTATTTCTATGTTAGGTCACAAATAATGGGTCTAATTGGAGTATCATGGAGCCACTAAATGGACAAGTCAAAAGTAAACAAAGCTTTGAATCCCAATTTTAAGGCATCTTTTAGGGAATCAGCACCCTAAAAAGTTTTGCAGTAAATTATTTTTAAGTATACGAATGTTGAAGGCTTATTGGCTGATTTATTATACACACACAATTATTTTAAATACCAGCAAAAACCAACCAAGCAAACAATGTCAGATATGTCAGCAAATCAATGTAGTTTGCTTCCGTACTTGGTGGCCAAACTTGACACACACTATGTGTAGAGAAGAGGAATACGACAAGTTTAAACCTACACTTCAGTATATCAAATGTTCATGCACTCTTGAATATTTGACTTGTATTGATGGAATATATCGGGTTCTTTCATATTAGAAGAATTATATATCTAAATCCAATTTAAATTAGAGATTATATTTTATCGTTTATATTGTTTCAATCATGATTCACCTTTTATTAGGATCTACATGTGATAGAATTCTAAGGGTTTGGCCTAGCCGTAAAAAAAAAGATATTGAATCTGTATGTAATTGAATTCTAAAGATTTTAAGTTCAAACTTTGTTAGTGCCTTGGAAAGAAATATATGTAAATCTTTTTGTAAATCTTTTTTTGAGCTCTAAGGTCTTCTTTAGCTTAAACTGAAATATCACCCTCTCACTCTATTTTTTTTCTTTCTTTTCTATAATAGTAATTTTATCATTTAAATACAATTCATTTCATATAATGCCACTATCAATTCTATTTTTTTTTTTAATATAAAATGGTATCTGTTCCACCTTAAACATAGGAAATGAGACCATAATAATATTTAGTTAATTATTATATGGATAATCGATTGGATAAGATTTTCGTAGACTTATATTTGTATGATATTTTGCATCAAATTCTCACATCCTCTTTATATTTATTTTATTGTATACACCAAAACAGTTCAGTATTTTTTTAGTTCCCAGATCCCACCAGCCAGAAGGAATAAACTAGCAAACGTATGAAAAGCTGCTTAGTTATAAAATACTGTTAAATTTTTTTCTAGAAGCATTCTGATGCTGTAGTTAAGAGCTAATATGAACAGCTTCTTAGTCAAATAAACTGAGATACGAGAATCAGATATAAAATTGACATTGCTTTTACATTAAAAATATAGTTGAGGATTGCCAGGCTTATTGTATGTAAAAGCCACCTTATTAATTCCATCAAATATAAGCATCTTGTAGTTAATTAAAATAAACCAAATACGTGAGTTATAGTTATCTTACAAAATCAACCAATATCTGTCATTTTTCTATTTTATACTACCATGCTGTGCAAATGGTTAGGCAACTTGATGTAATCAGTGATGCACATTGTAACAAGCCATACATCTTTGTTTGCTACAAAAGAATATAAATATGTGTGTGTGCATCCTACGCGATCTAAACAAATATACTATTCAATTCAACAAACAGTTGGACACAAGAACATAAGCCTCTGATTACATTCAAGTATCATCAGATTTACACTTTCATCTTAACAGCACTGTCTTGAAACCTAGGTGCCACAGAGCCATGAAAAACTATAATTCAAGTCAAATTAAATTAATAATAAGCATACATCATTCACTGCATCATTTCACATTCACAAGCTCATTCAACTCAACTATCTGGATATCCATGAAAGAGTATCATCATAAACATATACTTGATCTTGGAACATCATATTTATTCTCATTCAAAACTCAATGCTATTAATTATTGCTTCACAAAAATAAATCTCATTGCTATTAATTGCATTGGGATGGAAGCACACTCAACAATGCCCAGCCTTACATGTCATTTATAACCTGAATTGTAGTTCCCTATACCAGATACCCGGAATAAAATATATATTAACTATTAGTATATCTTTTATTATTAAAGGATCAAAGAATGTTAACCAATTCATACACAGCACACATTCAGCAGCATGTGGATGGAACATATGGTAGGCAGTCCCAACATAAATGTTGAACAATCTGGCAAAGTTGAAAACATTTCAGAGATGGCAGATGGAATGCCAATTACATCAAAGGTTTTAATGTGAATGCACAAAGTGACGAAAATAAGCAGCATATCATATCAGCATCTATGTTAACTTTTGATTTAACCCCGAAAATAACAGTAGTTTCTATTCTAATCACAGAAAATCATGATAATACTTTACAAGTTAGCACAGATTAAAGTATAATTAGGATGGCGGGTAACCATTATACTTAATGTGGAAGTTCAAAAAATTACATTTCATAAAAACCCTACCATCTTCAATTCTCTGTGAGTCTTCATTTCCATGGGACAAAAATAGCATTCCTTGAAAATCAGTTATACTCTCAAGTTGAATATTCTTCCAATGCTCTCTGAAATGCAAAATCAAAAATAGATGTGACAACTGACCTTGACTGCTTTGCACCCTTCATACCTTTCTCATCAGCTCAAACTCATATGTAAACATTGTAATCCATGAAAACAATTTGAGTAGGGGATTAAATTGCAACATAATGAATTTCCTTTTCTATTGTTCACAAATCATTTACAATTGGGAATCAAAGTACTTTTGATTTTACCTAAATGGGGGCAATGGAATAGTAGAACTAGAAACTCTTTCAAATGTTTTCCATTTGAAAAAGTGCTGCAAGCTGGAGCACAGAAGAAACTTGGCTAAGATGTTGAATGATAGCGAGAAAGATAATAGAATTTACAGGAAGGATGCCAGGTAATGACTAAGTCATGCATCTCATGAACCATACACATACCATCAGAGTTGCAAAAATATTTAAATGCTTTCAAGCTGCAGCATAGAAGTTCACAAAGTTTCATAACTTTCTCCAGATGTTTAAGACGCCATCTGCAAATGACTTCAGATTTCCCCACAAAGTTGATTTGTCTGATGCAACTGCAACGCTGCTCTCCCTCTTGTTAGAGCTATCACTAGATATTGGGAAAATGAAAGAAACCTCAATATCCTATAGCAAAATTACAAAAGAATAGTACGACATGACCAGAAAAAAAGTGATCTGCAATTTGTAAGTTAATGGAAAACACAGTTTTATGTCCTTTGCATGAAAAATCATCCATTAATGCATACTCCAGATAGAATACATACATTAGTTCTAACAAGACTCAAGAAATGCTATAATCTATATTAATGTAGCAAGAAGATTTAATACAAGTTACTTATTTTGGTGCTTTGAAATAGTTTATCAATAATTTTATGCACAAACACAGGAGCACAAATGGAATATTTAACTGCTCAGCTACTGTTGAGATATGCGTAATAAATATAATTATTGATTGAGATATTGTCTTCCTTATTTTCTTCTATGTAAATATTCCTTATTTCCTTGTGCATATCTCTTATGTAATTAGTTAGATATAGGTCAGATTGAATCCCTATAATCATAGGATTTTCTTTGTACATATTTTCATTATAAATAGAAAATGCTGAGAGCTAATCCCTCAAGAAATTCAGCACCAAAACCTTACTCTCAACTACATGCAAGTGTAACATCACCAAGCCCAATTCATAGCGTTCAAATGACATATACTAGTGCTGGTATTTTTTAAGAGACAATGAAAATAAAAATAAAAACACTGTAATAGTCATAATAATGAAGCTATAGGTATCTAAATATATTAGAGAACTTACATTTTTGACTCATCCAATTTCAAAGACCCTTGAGAATGCTCCATTTTATGCTGTGGACTATCCACAACAGGAAGGTCTTGTGCACCATCTTGCACTTTTCTCTCAATTCCTGCTTCGTCAAAACTTTTAATCTCGATTGTTGGATGGTTTTTTATATCTACAGACTTAGAATCATTGATCTGATCTTTGCTGCAACTACTGCCAGATTTTTCAACTGTCGGAACAGAAACCTGATTTATTTCTTCTTTCAGCTGGTGTATTTCAGGTGCAACATAATCAGAAGAGCAACTAGATACAGCTTCATCACTCTTGACGTCATTTGTCACCTCGGAATTAGAATGGGAAGCTTCGCCATACATGTCTTCCAAGGCAGGTTGCTCCCTTCTCTTATCAATACTTACTGGTGTAGATATGGTTTCGACTTCATAAGACAACCTTCCCTCCCAAGAGGAAGTCTGTGGCCCTCTCTTTTCTTCAAAAAGCTCACAACCAGTGTTAACAGCCTCTTTGTCATCTAAAAGTACCGACTGAGAATCATTTTGGATAGGCCTGTCTTTGGCAGTCTCAATATTTCCAGATGAAACATTCACAGATTCAGCAGTTTTAAGTTTACTTTCATATAATACTTTTTCAACTAATATCTCATCCGTGCTATTTAAAGATTTCACTTTGGACTTGTATTTTAGTTCCTGAATGATGTCCCGAACAGTATAATAACTTCCACCAACTTCTTTCTGGGTATATTTTATTGCTGGGAATTTTCCAGCATTCTCTGATTTATACCTGCAGAGAGAAAGTAAATTCAATTCTTTCTACAATAACAGGAGTCCACACAGATCGTTTAGTTGTTAATCAAAATCCAAAACTGATGAGAGCTTCAACATGTTGACATTATTTCAAGAGATAATAATGAAGGAGTATTTAAGAATCTGACACTTTTCTCCACGTCTATTAGAAAATTAGCGAGATTCAGCTCACCATCACAGAACAGGACAACATAAAAATGAGAACCCTTCTTGCAAGGAATAAATCCAACACAAGAATGTGAAAATAAGTACATGATTGGTTATCCCAGCATGAACTAACCCATTGAATGAACAGAAATCCTCCTCGTAAGACAACTTAAAAAGAAGTTACATAAACATACTATTCTATTGTTGACCATAGACAAAGGTTTAGCTATAAGAATCACATTTGATTAAAAAAAGAAAAAACATGACCATAAAAACAGTTCAATTATTGCTCAAGCAGTCTATAAAGTTCCGACCCTTGGTTAGTTTTTTTCAGGGGGCCAAATATGTGTATGTAAATTATGTCAGAAAGATACAATTGTTATTTTTTGAGGAAATTAAGAGAGCAGAAATGCAAATAAGTACCATGCAGGAATCAATACCAAGACCTTTCATTAAGGGTCTGTTTGGTTCAACAGAGGGGATGGGTAGACCCTTGTAACATTTGATGCCACATTAAATAAATGGTATTTAAGTCCAAATTTTAAACAGATACTATCTCCCCTCCGAATTCCTCCACTCTTTGATAGGAGCCAAATCTCTTTTAAGTGAACTTTAGCTCCCCTCCATTCCCCATTACTCCCCACCAATAAATCGAACCAAACAACTAAATTTAAAATAAGTCTTCTCCTTCCCTCCTCTCTAGTCAAACAGACCCTTATAAAACTACGCCCTTAGAAAACTGAAAACAGGATACAGAGTGAAACATGTGACATCTTTGCACCCAAAACTGAACATAAAAACAGAAAATGTTTTTTGAAACCAAACAAACACTTAAGATTCGAAATCCATGTTACTTTGTCAATTCTAATTTCACCAGGAAACAAAGCTGGTATAGGCCAACAATGCATACATTTCATATGCCAAAATTTATGAAGCACTGACACAAACACAACCCTGATGCGTCAACACCGGTAAAAATTTGAAAAAAGAAATTAATTAATTGAACGTAATCATTATGTTGGTGTCAGACACCGACAAATTTTGGACACCGGGCACACCTTCCATCAGAAAGAAGTGACAATGTTACAAAGGCCAAAATCCCACGATGTGCATAATGCATGAAACATCATAATACATTAAACAAAACCTTCTACTTCAAAAGAAACATAGAAAATATTAAGATGCTAAATCCATATTATAATGTCCGTAATTAAAAAAACATATTATAATGTCTGTAATTAAAAGCAAAAAATGAGTTCTCCCCTCCAAAACTCTCCATCCAAACATACCCTTAAGATGCCAAATCCATGTTACTTAGCCAATTCTAATTTCACCAGAAAACAAAGCTGGTATGGGCCAACAATCCACGCATCTATCTCTATTACATCCATACATTTCATATGCCAAAATCTATGAAACAGCGATACAAACACAACACTGACACGTCAACACTAGTAAAAATTTGAAAAAAATGAATTAATTGAATGTAATCACATTGTTGGTGTCTGACAACATGTGTCCGGTGTCTGACATGTATCCATAAAACAAAGCTGTTATAGGTCAATGCATGCACCTATCTCAATTATATCAAAACATTTCATATGCCAAAATCCCACAATGTAGCATAATTTATGAGACCTCATAAAACATTAAACAAAAGCTTCAATTTCAAAAGAAAAAGTTAAAATACTTATTCACAAAAGACTCCACCATAGCTCTCCGTTCATGTTTGGGAACCCTCGACCCATTTTTCCGCGGGTGGGTATCTGAAGTCTCCGAAGATACACAAGCAGCAGCAGAAGCATGTGACCATCCACGCGACTGCAACTTTGATGATTCAACCTCAAAACACACTGTCAAATAACATAACAAATATAATCATGATCACATAATTTCTAATACAATACATTTTTTTCAATATCATTTTCAATTTCAAAGTTGATTCGAAATAGTTGCATTGCAAAATAATAACTGAAATTAAGAAAGAGAAGGTAAAAATGATGTGAATGGGAGAAAAAAGAAGAAAGTTACAGTGATTGGATTTTGGGGTGAAATTGTGGATTTTGCGGAAGGAGGAGAGTGTGATGAGAAGCTTCTTTCTCATGTTTGTTGTTAGGTTATTGTTCGATGTGATTTTCTGCAACTTCGATTTTCATGTATGATCTTAGAGAGAGAGAGAGAGAGGGTTTAGGGTTTTGCAGGTTAGTTCCTTTGTTCAAATCTCAAAACGGCGTAGAAATGGTTATGCTTTTTCGTCGTTTTACACAATTTTCAAAATTTCTGAAGTGAAGAATGGTTTTAGTCCTTCTTAAAAATGGGAAAACTCAATTTAGTCCTCTAATAAAAACAAAAACAATTCCCTTAAAAACAAAAATGAAAATTTGGATAGGCAGAAAGTCCAAGTGAACGGTCAGTTGGTAAAGATAATGCATGATATATGTAAGGTCTGGGGTTCGAATTTCTATCAAATTATTGCATTGTCCCGTACATGAGATTTTCAACATCTGCTTCCCTTTCACAAAAGCGGATTGAGAGTCAGGTACAATATTTCCTATAACATTACGAAATCTGTTTGCCAGGACCTTCGCCAAAACCATATACATGCAACCCACTAAGGCTTTGTTTGGATTGATGGAATGTAATGGAGCGGAGCGGAATGGAACATGGTGGAATGGAATGGAACGGAACGGAATGGTATAAATTTGCCCTTCCGTTGTTTGGATATTTTAGAATGGAATAGAGTAAAGCTGCCACTCCATTGTTTGGTAAATCGACAGAATGGAATGAATTATAACTTTTTTTTACCATTTTTACCCTAATCTAAAAACAATATTATTTTGAAAATAAAACTCAATATATTTCAAGACTTTTTTATGTATTTAATAAAAATTCTATATATAAACGTAAAATATAAGGTTATTTAATTTTTGTTTTTAGTTTAACATATCAATTCATTTTGGCACTCATCACATCATTATTAACTGAACATAGGTTATTTTTTGTACCATGTCAAACGAAGAAAAATATAAATTATTTTTTTGAAAAGAACAAAGAAAAATATCAATTAAAACCAATATTGTTAAAACTGCTAGTTTCAACAATTTCACATTTTTTTTTTAGTAAACCAATCTCACATTATTGACTAGCCGAACAAGATTAAGGACAAGATCATCTAATCTCTATCCTCGCATGAGCTCAGTCCTTATGGTACAATAAACTCACATGTTTCTACCTTAAAAAAAAAAAAAGCTCACGATGTTTCTAGTTCTACCTTAAAAGTAAATGGCAGAAAAAAGAAGAAGGAAAAAAAGAGAAGAGTAAGATAGGTAAAGTGAAGAAATAAAAAATAGGGATGAAATGGTAATTATTTAATTAAGAAATTCTATTCCATTGCTTACCTCCTAAATTGGATGGAATGAAAAATAAGAAGAAGTGGTGGTATAGGATGGAATGGATTCCATCATGTTCCATTCCACTCCATTAAAATTGTACAAATCCAAACAATGGAATATGACTTCATCCCACTCCATTACATTCTATCAATCCAAACATAGCCTAAAGAAATGGGTCGAAAGTCATTCAATCTTTGGGGGTTATCCACCTTTGGAATAAGAGCGATAAAAGTAGCATTTATCCCCTTTGTCAACTTCCCATTACAATGAAATTCAGTCAGAAAACGCATAAAGATGTCCTTGTTTGATAAAACCAAAGCTAATTTCATCCGGACCCGGACTCTTGTAGTTGTCACAATCCCAAACAGCCTTCTTCACCTCATCTAAAGAGAAAGGTCGAATCAAACTAGTAGAATCCATGATTGAGAGCCGACGAAAAGCCATATTTTCCACCTCTGGTCTCTAAACCTGTGTGACTTTAAAATGGGAAGAGAAGTGTGAAAAAACCGCCTCTCTGATGTTTTGAACCCCCTGAACCTGAACACCATTAACTTGAATCATCTGAATAGCATTACGACGACGTCTAAACGACATAACACCATGGAAACATTTGGAGTTAGCATCGCCTTCTTTTAACCAAGTCAGTATTGCCTTATGCCAACAAATATTGGATTGAACCCGAGACAAGGAATGTAAATTAACAGATAACTCATGAAGCTATTCTAATTCATCCTGAAAAAGATCGGATAACTCCCCTTTGCAATCTATGTAATCCATGCGGTCCTTAACTACTCGAAGTTTTCCATCCATATTCTAAGAATGAGTCTGGTGTCATTCCTTAGCTTCCTTTTATTAATTTGGGTTTTTCTTTTAAAACATAACTACCGCATCCATTCAAAACAAACGAACCCCGTCTATTACGAACAAAATCCACATAATCAGGGAAGTATGTCCAACATTTTAGCATGTGCAGTGGACGAGGTCCCCAATTTTCTTCATCCACAAAAAGCACCAAAGGAATATGATTAGAGAGGCCACATTGATGAGCTACCTGAATCAAGTTTGGCCAAACAGAACACCAATTCGAAGACAACAAAAATTTATCCAAACGACTAATGGAATAACCATCTCCGCGGTACCAGGTAAACAATCTCCCACAAATTGGCAAACTCAACAAAAGGCTATCAATGATGAAAGTGTTGAAGATGTCAGCATCTTGTTGACGAAACGTTGCCCTACAGCCCTTCCACTCCTCCATCGATCTAACCGAGTTAAAATCTCCGCATAGACATAAAGTAGCATCACTATTTGCAAATACAAAAGTCGTCAAGTTGTCCCATAGAACCTGTTTTGTTGTCGTGTCGCATGGACCATACACATTGACAATTATGAATTCAATGCCCGTAGAAATAACCTGACCTCTGATCACCAAAGCATGATTAAAGCACGAAGTAGACCACACTTCCACAACATCTGTATCCCAAATAGTCAATAAACCACCCGAAGCTCCCAATGAGGCTTGAAAAGAATAACCACAAGATGAATTTCCCCAAACATCCATAGGAAAAAAAATCATTAACAACACGCGTTTTTGACTCCTGAATACACAACACAAAAGGATTTGTTTTCAGACACCAAACGACACATTTGGTTTGATGGACACAAAAAAGCACGGTCCTTGAACACATGATCAGCACCGCCTGATGGGCAAGGCACCATAGCAGGTTGCGGACCATGCTTCCGTGTAGCTGTTTGCGCAGCACAACCGCTAACACGCCATCCACATTTCCTTTCCGGTTCGCATCTGAACTAACATCAGCACCATCATCAGCTGTCAAATGAACCACATTAGTAGCCTCAATATCATTTTCTTGTAAGTTCCAGTCCTTTTTAATGTCATGAAGCAAGGCATCGACATCCCCACTATCTTCTGCCAAACCAAAATCCTCAAAATGTTCAGACCCATCATCCTTTTGTTGTGACTGTTGATGCGTATCTTCCTATGTCAAAAAAGCATATTCCTCAAGGCTGCACCCCCACTCCTCAACCAATTTTAAAGTAAAATTGCAGCCGTCGATAACAAGGATTGACGTTAAGTTCAAAACCTCAAAAGAGGGAGTTGAAACAAGAATGCGGGCATAATCTAACTTCCCTTTGTCCATGGTACAATCGTCAGCCTTAATAAATCTTCCGCAATCCGTAACACATAATTTGAAAAAGCTTGCATTCTACGCATGAATCGGTGTACCATATACACGAACCCAAGCACCCCGCCCAAACAAAACATCCCTCGTCGTCCACTTGTAAAAATTACCGAATATCATGCTAAAGAAGTCGATTGCATCATTGATCACTTGTATAATATTTTCTTGGCCCGGAAAATAAAGAAAAACTCGATCACCGCCCATTGGGATAAGTGAAATATTATGGAAGTCGGCGTCTTCCACTTGTTGCTGAACAGACAACATAGAATCCCCCGTCACAATCGTCGCCACCACCCCCTTGCTAGCCCAAGATTTATCCTCATGTAATGATCAATACATCTGCATACGACTACACTCCGGCACACAAATTGTAGGTGGCTGCACAACATCCAAAATCGGCTGCACCACCACCGGTTTTCCTAAACATGCAGCACCATCTCCCTCCTTCAAAAGTACACCTTCCCCCGTCACCATCTCCTTCAAACACCCTACCCCGACCTTCTTTTCCTCCAACACCCTCACTCTCCCCTTATTTTTCCTCACCTCCCCATCCACTCTAACATTCACTGAACCCAGTCTCACACTTTTTTCTCCCTCACCTCTTCCTCCACAATCTCCCGTTAAATCTACTCACATACCCGACCTCTCAATATTTTCTCCCTCACCAATCTCTCTCACCATCCGTTTCTTCGTCATTCCTTTATCGTTACATCGCTCATCCCGTGAACAAACCGCCGGTTTCTTGTCATTAATGGCAAGCCGATCAAAGTGTGCCTCGTGTGCCCACATACGTAAGTCTCCGAACCATATATTATCAATGCGCACGAAAGCTTATCGACATTCTTAACACTTGAGAACCTAACGAATCCATAAACTTGTCTGCGGGAGTTACGTTGCCTAGCTAGAAACACGCCAGTCATGATACCACACACTACAAACTCTTGCCTCAGTCTTAACACTGAAAGAAATTCTGGAAAATTGGTGAAGTAAAAAGAGACCCTGCCATCAGCCTCTGCTTGTGCGCCGAGATCAGCAATCTCCATCACACCAATGTTGTTATCATCTAACCTGAAACGCTTCAACACCAGTACCCGCGACTTACCCTTGTCACGTGATGCCATATCCTTGGACGTAGACGACTGGTGATGAACCACACCTGTACCCTTTGAATACCGCTCCTGAAACCTGTCGTGAAACTCTCCTCCTTGCTGCTCCAAAGCCCTTGACATGTCCCGTCTTCGATCCTCCGATTGCGTCGATGTCCTCCTGCGTGACCTAACCACAGACTAATTTCCCCAATCCCCTCAATTTCTGCCACCCTGACCGAACCTCTCTCCCCCCTTTGTACCTCACCGCCGGCGCGATTACCCTAGGTTGGGCGCCACTCTTGCCCTCTCTACCGCTCATTTGTAGCTATCCTTTCGTTTAATAATTCTTTTAGGAAGATTGCATATTTATTAAATAATAACATTAAGTACTTATAAATAATAACTCAATTATCAAATAACAAAGAAAAAAAGTATAATGATGTATGTAATCTCAGAATTACATTTTAACTTGTGTAACTTCAAGTCTTAAAAAAAAACCTGTGTAATTTAATTATTTATGTTTCACGAAAATCTGCGTGGAATATTTGGAGCAAAGTATAATGATCATTATTTTTTTTTGGTGCATGCATAATGATAACTTTTTACCGTCAAAGTGTTTTTATCTATTATCCTGGAGTAAAATAGTCTTGTATCATGTTTTTTTTACAAAAATAAAAAATATTCATTCATTCAAATTGATAAAGTACATCGATGCAATACAAATCTAAATTCGCTAAAAACAAAAAGGTTGAATCTGTGAACAAACTCACAACATCCATGTTAATAGCATAAAACGACAAAATATCTATGCCTACAAATATGACTAATATGATTATATTCATGTCTCCGAAATACACATGTCTCTGGATCTGCAACGTTGACGACACCAAAGTCATTGTCATTGATATCTGCACTTGCTCAAAGCTGATCTTTCAAACTGAATCAAATAAACACCGCACTAAGACAGGAAATCAAAACAAACAGAGTCGTTCAGAGACAACAAAATCACAAAAACAAACGAAAGAAAACAGAAAATATGTGAAATCACTTATTCAATCAGGAAAGAAGGAAAAACAATTCGGATGAGTGATTTTTGGGTCAAGATTGATCCTAAATCACCCCTTTGAAAAAGAAGAAGAAGAAATGGATGACGGCTAGGGTTTGAGAAGGAGGAAAGAGAGAGGAAGAAAGGGGTAAAAATCATTTAGGGACAAAAATAAAGTCAAATGAGTGTTTAACTATGAGGACTAAGGAAGTATAATTTTTAGAACAGTAACGTTTGACAAATAGTCTGATTAATCAATATAGGCTATATTATATAGCACGCGTGCCCACGAAATCATGGCAATTAATGAATGGTCTAATTTATCTTCCACGAAACCTTTTTACAGTTGCATTTTTCCATTTTCCAATTACCTAAAGTCTCCACAATAATTGTTGCATTATTATGGCCAAGTTTCTAAATGTTTTGACATATTCCTTCGGTCCTTAACTAAAAAGATTTTTCGTTAAGAGAAAAAACTAGCAACACATGTTTTAACATACATTTTTTTATATACACTTTTTGATTGGTTAAAATTAACATGGTCCCATCAAATTTATATGGACTCCACATAATTTGTGGGACTCATGTGAATTTTAACCAATCAAATAAAGTGTGTTAAAAAGTGTGTGTTAAAATATATATTGTTAGCATTACCCTTGTAGTTAAATACAAGCTTTATTTTCAAAACATAGTCCTAATCAATATCACTGCTTTGCTTTGAAGTACCAAATGTCTGAGGATGCAAGCGAAGCATAATAGATTGTGGTTTAAGGTGTCAAGGACCAAATATGACATGGACGGTGGTATTGTGAGGGAAGGAGGCAACAATGATTCTTCATGGTGGAAGGAGGCCGGTAGAATTAAGCAAGGGTATAGGTATTTGGTTTGAAACAATTTAGTAAGGCTCATTGGAGATGAGACTCAAATGTTTTTATGGTCGGATCTATGGTTGGAAGGAGGGCCACTATGTCATAGGTTCTGTTGTCTTTTTGATTTGGCGGAGAATCAGTTAGGCTTGGTTGTTGATATGAGTAGTTTAGGTCGAGGAGTAGGAGGGCATGCTTGTCCTTGGTGTCAGAGGTTACTAGAATGGGAGGAGGAGGAAGTGTGTGCGTGTTATGACTGTTGTATAATATTTGTTTTTGCAAAGATGGAATAGATGATAAGTGGGATTCACGATTAGACCTTGATAAAAGATATACAGTCCATGAGGTATACAATATGTTGACAAATGTTGATGAGTTGTCTTAGTCTAAATTCACAAACATATTATGGCAAAAGACAACTCTTTTAAATGTGACGTTGTTTGGTTGATGAATGTTATAAAATATTATTCCTACTAGAGATAACATGTAGTAGTGACGAGTATTAGAGCAAAATAATATTCTTTGTTCGGATGGGTGTGGCATGGAGGAGACCGTTAACCATCTTTTTCTTAATTATTCGTTCTTCTGTGATCTTTGGCATTTGGTTCCAGAATAGTTAGGGATGCATTACGTGTGTCTATACAATATTGTTGAGCATGTTATTAAATTTGGTAACTTAGGAAGGTTTCTGAAGAAATTTCAGTCTTCTTTGAATCTAATCTGGCTATTTACAGTGTGGATTATTTGGAAGGAGAGAAACTCTCAAATTTTTCAAATTAAACAAGTTTCAATTATGCAATTTGTTGACAAAGTGAAGTTATTAACCTTTTCATGGTTGAAAGCGAAAATCACTGTTTTGTCTTTTGATCTTCATCTACGGTGGCATAGCCCAATTATTTGTATGGGTTTTGTTAGATAGTTGTGAGCTGTTTTGTTTTATGTTTTGTTCTTAGCTCTCAGCTAGTTGCACTTTAACACTTTAGTGTCGTTTCAGAGCACGCCATGTGCTGGTTTTGACACTTTATCAGTTTAATATATTCCATTTTGATGTTTTCAACAAGATAATATCGAAACACGTAAACTCTAACAAAATTTTATGAATATTAAGAAAAATTGTATGACTAAAAATTTTGTTTGAAATATGTGACTATTATTAACTTGTTGTGTACATAAATCTAATTTATTATTGACAAATTTATAGTACTTATAAGAGAGAGATTTTTTTTATTTTTAAAATGGACAATTGTGTTACTCTATCGTGTATAACAAACCATAAACTTTGTGCTATCTTTGCAAATCACCAATTTATTAAAATATTCCAACCGAAATACACTCTGAAGAAGTTGAAAAATGCAAATGAATAAAATAAGGTCGACAAGGTAAGCAAACATAAAAAGAAAGTGTCCAAATTGTAGTCACCACCATTGACATTCCTTGCTTCCCACGATGTCACTACCTTTGACACAACACATATTTTCTTTATTTGAAATGATATTTATATAACTATGTTGTGGGTCACCTCATTTTGTAACAACTTTAGATAATTTTCTCTCTTACATTTACTATGTTCGTACTTTTTTTTTCTCTATTGTTTTTAACCAATAAAAAAGATAAAAATAAAAGTTGTCATAAAATTTGTCAGTATTCTTTTTTTATTCATCAACAACAACTCAATTATCAAATAATTAATTAATGAAAATAATATTCTCTAAAAAAACAATGAAAGTAATATATCATGCAGGATCCTAAGCTGTCATCTTGTGTCACTAATTATGATTATAATATAAATTACAGAGAAAATAATCAAAATGTCCTTGTTCACACTATATGTGTCCAACACTATAGTAAGCATCTTTTTATTTTTTCCTTGTCAACTTCGTCCAAATCAAAAAAATTCCAGCGGTGTTACCATATGAGTGGTTTCATTTTCCTTGTTATCACTTTGCAATAATATTAATTTTCTAAATAGTAAAAAAAGTTGGATTAACCTATTACAATACCATGTTAACCTCAAATTTTTCATTTTTAAAGAAGGTCCATATTAGTACTAGAAGCACCCTAGAAAGAAAAAAAAAATATGATTATGATTCTATTGACCCATCTTGATTGGTTCCAAAACTCATTTTTTCAGAAATTTTATAAGCTATGGACATAATCTTTTTATATATGTTTTTGTTCATTCTTTCATTGAACATAGTCTTGTGTATTGAAATTGAAATCAAGGATTTTCATCCACAAGAAAGAGAAGCTTTGTTACTCATAAGGGATTCTTTAAATTCTTCATCTATAAATTTGCATAGAAATTGGACAGGACCACCTTGTATAGAAAACAACCTTAGTATATGGTTTGGTATCACTTGTTCATATTGGCATGTTGTTCATATTACAATTCAAGGAGTCAACCTTAGTGGCTATTTACCTTCAACATTTCTTCAAAACATAACTTTCTTGAGGCAAATTGATTTCAGAAACAATGCACTTTTTGGACTATTGCCAAATCTTACAGGTTTGGTTTTCTTAGAAGAAGTGAAGCTTTCTTTTAATCATTTCTCAGGTTCAATTCCTTTGGAATATGTTGAATTGCATAGTTTAAAGATTTTGGAGTTGGAAGAAAATTATTTGGATGGTGAAATTCCACCTTTTGATCAACCATCATTGATAAGTTTCAATGTGTCATCTAATCATTTGATAGGGCAAATTCCTGAAACTTCTTTGCTTCAAAGGTTTCCAAAGAGTTCTTTTGATGATAATTCTGATCTTTGTGGAAAACCATTGGATAAGTCATGTACTGCTGAATCTCCTGCACCACCACCTTTTGCTATTGCACCAAGTTCTTTAATGGAAACAAATAAGAAGAGGATACATGTTTGGATTATTGCTTTGATTGCTATTGTTTCTGCTTTTTGTCTTTTTCTGATGATTATTGCTTTCTTGTTTTGTAAGAGAAAAGCTAGAGGAAATGAAACAAGAATAAATGATTCAGCAAGTAAGATATTTCTTTCTTATAAATTCATTTCTTCTTCTTTTTGGATTGACTTATTTGAGCTTTTCTGTTACCATAAGCACTTGTGAGAGGATTTGTCTATTTGGGTTGACTTATTTGAGTTTATCGATTAGTATAAGCATTGTGTGAGAGAGCGTACACAAATAGCTTAATTGTGTTATGTCCAAAAGCTGTTTTTAGCTTATTTTTATACACTCTTTAGAATAGTTTTTGAAATTAACTTATAACTTATATGATAAGTGTTTATGTTATAAGCTCTTAATTATGCTATTTATCCAGATAAGGCCTATTTAGGAGAGTTATGGAAACAAATTATAACATGTCCATAAGTTGTTTTCAGCTTATTCACATATGCTCTTCAAGATAGTTTATGAAAACAACTTTTGGTTATATGAAAACAATTTGACTTTACGATAAGCACTTATGATGTAATCACCTAATTAAACTGCTTTTCCAAACAGGGACCGAAGTCATACCTTTATTTTTTATGAAAACTTATTATGATATTTATCTAAACTTTCTAAGAAAAATGTAAAAAACATTAGGTTTATTATATATTCAGAATGTTAATAAAATTATGTTTCATAGACTTATTCAGAATTTCTAAATATTTTAAACTTCTTTTGATTTTTCTTATAGGGTATGTTTTTAGAGCATGGGCAAAGAAAATGGTATCAATTGCAGGAAGCAATGAAGATTCTGAAAAATTAGGCCAATTAGAATTTTCAAACAAGAAATTTCAAGTTTTTGATATGGATGATTTATTAAGGGCATCAGCAGAAGTGTTAGGAAGAGGAGATTTTGGTGTTACATATAAAGCAACACTTGAAAGTGGTAATGTTGTTGCAGTAAAGAGACTTAGCTACATGAATGAATTGAGCAAGAAAGAATTTACTCAGCAGATGCACTTGCTAGGAGAGATAAAGCATGAAAATGTAGCTGAAATTATCTCATTTTTTCATTCAGAAGATCAAAAGCTTGTTATATATGAACTTGTCTCTGATGGCACTTTGTCTGAGCTTCTACATGGTTAGTTTTATTTTATTTTTGTTTATTTTTAAGTAAATGGTGATTTTTGTCTCTAAATATGTGGTGATTTTTGTATAGTCCTTGAATGTATTGAAATTATAAAATCATCTTTAAGTGTGTCTTCTATTAGTAATTTTATAGATCAAATTGACTAGCGAAAGATGTGATTGAAGACCAAATTAACTAATGAAAATAATATTTTTTAGGCATGTCTTTGAAATTTTAATACATTCAAAGACTAATTTGACATGGTCTTACACATTTACGCATCAAAATGACTATTTACTCTAAATTTGTTTCTTTATTCCTTAAATTTCGGGTAAGAATAATGTTAGGGACACACTCTAAGACACACATTCCAACACACTATTTTCTATTGGTTGAAATTCATACGAGTTCCACCAAATTATATGAGTCCCATATAAATCTGGTGGGATCCACATAAGTTTTAACCAATAGAAGAGATCAAAACGTGTTAAAGAGTGTGTTAGCACTCTTCTTGCAGGTAAATAGTCATTAAATGTATCAAAATAACTAAATATGTTTCTTGTTAGTCATTCTCACACCAACATTAATTATGTCTTGGTGCTAGAGGGTAGAGGAATTGGAAGAATACCTCTTGATTGGACAACAAGACTTGCCATTATCAAAGACATAGCAAAAGGTCTTGATTTCCTTCACCAATTTTTGTCTTCTCACAAAGTACCACATGCAAATCTCAAATCATCAAATGTTCTAATCCACCAAGACAACCAAGGCTACCATTCCAAGCTCACTGACTATGGATTCTTACCTTTACTCTCATCATCTATGAAAAATGCAGAAAAACTATCAATAAGCAAGTCACCAGAATTTGTTAAAAGGAAAAAGTTGACACACAAAACTGATGTATATTGTTTTGGTATCATTATGCTAGAGATTATAACTGGAAAAATTCCTGGTCATATATTAGGCAATGAAGTTGAAGAAACAAATAATGATCTTTCAGATTGGGTTAGAACTGTGGTGAATAATGATTGGTCTACAGATATATTTGATTTGGAAATATTAGCAGAAAGAGATGGACATGATACAATGTTGAATTTAACTGAGATAGCATTGGAGTGTACCGATATGATACCTGAGAAAAGGCCTAAAATGAGTTTAGTTTTGAAGAGAATTGAAGAGATAGAGCAAATGATAAAAGACAATGACTGAAACAAATTTTAGTCACTGTAGAAGGATATTGTATTGTCTTGCATGAAGTGCACTCTAGGAGTATTCACACATTCATCTGAAACATTAATTTTTATATTTTTTTTATGAGAATGACACATTATCCAAAGCAGATAAGGATTGAGTCTTATTATTACAGGAGTTAATCTTTTCTGTTTTGGAGAAAAGGATATGTGTGGAGAACATTATTTCAGAAAAGATCAAAATCTCTTTGATGTAGAGAAATTATTGTTTGCATTGTTTTAGATATTAGTATATAGTTATTGTTGTAATTTGTTCTAAATAGAGAAATTCATTCTTCAAAGTTGTGAGATTGAGAATATGTCTTATTCAAAGTCATCTTGTTCTCCTTCCAAGTGGTAGGTAGGCCTTAGCTTCAACTATGTTCATATTTCGGGATCTCGGTCAGAATCGATCCAATAATCTTTAAAAATAAGTAAGGCCTAAAACAAATATTGATATGAGACCCTTTTTTTGTCAGCATATGAGGCCTTTTTGTTTATAAAATTTAATGAAAAATTATTTTTTTGATGGCAGACCTAAAGCGAGGACTCTAGTAGCCTTACCTTTAGCCCAACCTTGACCTCAGTGAATCAAAGTTAAGTTGAGCTATTTAATGAATGAAAGTATGTTTATCCTCTCTATTGGATAGATTTATTTAAGAAAAGTGTAACTGATAGTCAATAACAGGGGTGGTTTCTCCAGGAATAAGTTGCGGGTTCTGCCTTGGACAAATTGAGTGAGATGGATCAGTATAAAAATGAAGACATGGAACTTCGGAGTATGAAATAGATAACCTTTTAACAATTAATTGGTACAATTATGAACAAATTCCATGTTAAGGATTTTATTTTTTTTATAAATAAAATTCCATGTTAAGATATTAATTAATATACTTAAGAGTAGCTTCAAAAGCAAACCCAATAGAGGAGGTGGAGGCGGAGGCCCCTGAGGAGGTTCTACCACGTGGAAACGCTCTTTAATGGAACTTTAGCTTTAACTGGCCATGACCAAGAAACTACCGGTTTTGCTTGGTGGGCCGGGAATGCCCAATTTATCAACTTATCCAGTTGCATAAAATGATACAAGTCTGTTTTAGTTTAACTAATTGTATTGAGTTAAAATTCAATTTTAAAAATGTACAGCATCACTGAAAATTCTTTGAGTATAAATACTTATCTATTGTCCTACATACTGTCAATATTCTAAAAGATCTCTCAAATTGTAAAATATCAATCAAATTTGTCTTTTTGTTTATATCTGTTATCAAATACAACCCTAACATTATGTTATTACTTACTTAATGTCATTATATATAAACTTACTTAATGTCATTATATATAAACACTAACAAAGCAACCAATTAGATTAAACTATCAATAATGTAAAAGATTAGATTGATATGATCCTAACATACCAATTTAAATATTTAATAATTACACAAATTTCTATAATGAAATCAAACAAGCCTCTAAAACAGCAACCGCCTAGAGAACAATTTGACTTTGTCTTGGTCTATAAATTCAAGATGAACATTAAACTGCAGAAGAAAATAATACAAGTGATTGTTGATATAAGAATGTGTTGAGAAGCCAACACATATCACTACGTGCCCAAAATTTAGCATCTCACAAAGCCATGTGTCTCACCTAAGTCCAACTCATATTTTCCTCATATACACATTGTGACTATATACTTTTCATCCATGCATAGAACCCTTTTATAAGTTTCATTTGCTTCAAACAACAATCTTTTTGATCAAAAAACATTTATAGAAAGACTAGTTGTTTTGTTGTGATAATCTTAGTAAAAAAAAACTTTGATGGCAACTCGTAGGTATGCTTTTGGAAGGGCTGATGAGGCTTACCATCCAGATTCTATTAGAGCTACCATAGCTGAATTTGCTTCCACTTTCATCTTTGTCTTTGCTGGAGAAGGCTCTGGCCTTGCTTTGGGTATGTACACATTTAAAATTAACATATCCTTGTTGCATAATTAATTAACTAGCATGCCATGTTATAGCTATGTTGCTAGGAACACGACACGAACTCTGACACTGCTAATAATTTAAGAAAATCTCATAATTCAACATAATTATATGTGCCGGTGTCGGATAACAAGTCTCCGGCACAGAGACACCTTTAATTTGAGGAGGGTCCATGCTTCATGCTTCATAACTATGTGGTAGTTAGCATTTCTGTTTATTTTTGGTGCATGCATATATATTACCATGTTATTAAGATAGTATGTTGATTGTGATTTTTGTGCATTGTTTCTCTTTGTTACAGTTAAGATTTACCAAGATTCAGCTTTCTCAGCTGGTGAATTGTTGGCAGTTGCACTTGCACATGCATTTGCTCTATTTGCTGCTGTGTCTTCCAGCATGCATGTATCTGGTGGCCATGTCAACCCAGCAGTGACATTTGGTGCTCTCATAGGTGGCAGGATCTCTGTCCTTCGTGCTGTCTACTATTGGATTGCTCAACTTCTAGGTGCTATTGTGGCTGCCTTGTTGCTTAGGCTTGTCACTAATAACATGGTAATCAATTTTTTGATGAATGAGTAATAATTTTTCTCATGTGTATCAGATAGAAGGAGTCATCATAATTTAGGAGGAATAGTGAGAATAGATTAGGCCATTGCCTCTTTTGAATATGTTAGATCTGAGTTTGGTCTATCATATATCATAGACTCATTTGTTTTTTTTGAGGGAATCATAGACTCATTTTTAATGGCTAGTTGTTTGACCTAATTGAATCTTTGACAAGGCTATTATTCACTAACCGATGCCTCTCACAATGAGTTATTTGTTTGACTATTTTAAACAAATTAAAAAAAAAAGATTATATGAAAGAGGGAGAATTTATGGTCTTAAAGTATTATTCACCATTACAATTTCACACAACTTACATGATTTTTTTTTTGATTGAGTACAATTTTCTTATAAATGAGTCACTCCGTGAGTTGGAGGGACTATTACTTTATGAAAGTCGACTCGTCTGCTTGTGGTGTAAACTTTCACATTCTACTTTGTGTAATGTGTCAATGTGGACACGTATCTAACACCATTGTTTGACACCAACACTTTAGATTAAAGGTAGGTGTCACATGAGTAGTGTACACACAAGTATCTGACACTATATTAAAGACATGACATGCCAGGTCTCAGTTTTTCAGCTTGTCTATGTTATGTCAATACATCATAGAAAATGTAGTAAAAAAAGATTAGATAATATTTACATGATTGAAAACAATGGATTTTCTATAATATTTACATGATTGAAAAAAATGGATTTTCAATAAGAACTGATGTGGTGTTGTGGTTTCTGTTTATTATAGAGACCAGGAGGGTTTCATCTGGCAAGGGGAATTGGTGTAGGACATGGACTTATACTTGAGATTATCATGACATTTGGACTGATGTACACAGTATATGCAACTGCAATTGATCCCAAAAGGGGCAGTATTGGAGCCATTGCACCTTTAGCAATTGGACTCATTGTTGGTGCAAATATCCTTGTTGGTGGTCCATTTGATGGAGCATGCATGAACCCTGCACTTGCTTTTGGCCCTTCTTTGGTGGGATGGAGATGGCATTACCACTGGATCTTCTGGGTTGGTCCATTCATTGGTGCAGCATTGGCAGCACTCATATATGAATATCTTGTGATCCCAACTGAGCCACCTCATGCACACCAGCCTCTTGCTCCTGAAGATTACTAGTTACCTACTTCTGTTTATCATTGTATGTTTGTCATTAGTGTCTTGTTTGTTGTATCATTCCGTTTTTACGACTTTTTTTTTGTTTAGTTTCAATTGAGTTAATATGATGTATTTTTCTACTGTTCTTGGGGTCTCAGCTTATGTGTATCTGTGTTGTATTGTGTGCTGCAAATATTGAATAAAATGATAAAATTGGCATCATATTCAAGTAATAACAATTGTGTGGATGTAAATATTATAAAACCAACCAAACTCAGTTGGCATAGATGGTTGGACTTTCCGTTCACATTGGGTTCAAGTTTGTTAGTTAGACTTTCCGATCACTGGACTTTCAGCTCATATATGTTGTGATTTGAGTTTCAGTCTGCAATGGCTAGACCTTCTGCTCATATACGTTGTGATAGGAGTTGATGTCTGAAATCCTTTAATTGGTGGTTCTGAGTGTGTTTCTTTTAATTGGTTGTTCACTCGAAGTGTTTCTCTGATCTATTTTTTTCTTTCTTTCTAAAACCAAGCATTAGAACATAACAAACATTAATTGGTAAAAATCATTTTGATCTCTAAATATATGTAACGAGTAGCCACAAGTCTCTCGATGTATTGAAACTTCAAAATGGTTCATGATTGTGTACTATATTAGTCAAAACAGTCTTGTATATTATAATATTTAATTAATATTGTCATTAATCCATTAATGTATTAACTTATTGTCATATTAATCTCAATAAGTGCTTAGTTATTGTAATATTAATCTCTATATAAGAGTTATTGTCAACATTATAAGACTATTTTAACAATCAGAGACTATTTTAAAATTTTGACACATTAAAAGACTATTGTGGTTACTCATTACGCATTGAGGATAAAAAAATCACCCCAACATTAATTAATATAAGTGTGCAAAACATGTCTCTGCTGGAACATGATATAGTGTGTTTTCTTAAAATAAAATGAAGATAAAGCAACCATTGAAATTTTTTAGCACTTCAGTTGAGTAAAACTTTCACCTTAAAAATGTGAATTTTTAGTCACTAAGAAAAAAAACTTTCACCTTAATCAATAATGAATGTTATTTATTTCAACAACACAACAACAATAAATAGAGGGAAATTCTTCCTCAGTATTTTAAAGTAATAAACAAATCCAGCTTAACAATATCAAAGTTAACACTATACATCCATACTTTGCTTTTTCTTGTAAAATCTGGCTACCCAAGGAGCAAGTTTAGTGTCATGTGGTGTCCTGGGATTGACAGAGTAATAATCAGACCAAAAGCAAGGATTGAGTTTATCAGTAAACTTTTTGTCAGCATAAAGACAAAATGGTAGCCAATTTTCTCCTCCATTCATTCTTCTCTTTCTTTCCCTTGGGTAAGCTAAGGGTGCCTGTACATACCTGCAATTATGTCAACACCATTTAGCAATATAGCAAATGATACATATCCAAAGGAAAATCAGAACTTCAGTACTTCCCTATATCTCAAAAGAACAGTAGGTATGAAAGTTTTGGATTATTACTTCAGGTTTTTCTTGTTTCTTTTTCACTGGTAAAAAAGATATTAGAGGAGGCATTATGAAAGTTTTTGAAAATACATTTTACAAATATATCAGATAATTCTGAAAAATTCTAAATAAAATGTCAAAATTGTTTTGAGAAATGCATTCTCTCTATGACAATTACAAAGAGAAACTCATAACTAAATGTCATTCAAGCTAAATGAAACCAGAAAATGTTTTTGGAGAGTAAGTGAGCCCTTAAAAATTCTAATCTAATACTAATTCAAATTGTTAAAAAAGTGTGCAGAAGAGCCATGAACCATGAGTTTCAGCAATCTCATATTGCCTATACAACATGTTTTTAAGCCAAAATGGACAAAAAGTTGAAAGCAACTCAAAGTACAACATAAATAATGAAGAAACACACCTTATGCCATCTACAACAGCGTCCCAACAGAAGTGAGTATGACCAAACACATGACAGGAAGATGCATCTTTCCTTCCCTGAGCACCATGTATAGATCTTATACGATCTTCAAGAGAGTCTGAACCAATTATTTTTGGGAGCTTTGGATAGAATAACATCCTCTTTTCTGGACAAAGTTCTTGCCTGTGAAGAAGCATGCTAACATATATAAGCCATAACCAGAACAAATAAAATGTTTAAAAAACAGAACAGATAACACATTCTTTATCTTTTGAGGTAACACAAGCACACAAAACGGTAAGCTCCATTTTAGTGTTTATGAGGAGTTATTTATACCAATGTTAAATTTTATACACCACTTCCTCATACAATCATGCCTTATGGGCCACTTTTTGTTATATTAATATTGGTGTCCATAAGCCATATAAACTTGTTTTGATTGAAATATTTGAGTTTATCCACTGGCATAAGCACTTGCGAATTGCGATTGTGAGAACTTATGGAAACAACTTATGACATGTTTATTTCTTAAAAAAAAAACTTATGACATGTTTATATACTGTAATCAGCATATTTCCATAAGCTCACCAGGATAGCTTACAGAAAGTCGGAAACAACCTATAGTTTATACAAAACAATTTGACTTTATTTTATCTTTTGTTATGGAAATACCTTATACATGAATACTTATATAATATACATAATAAGTGTTTATGCTATAAGTGTTGTTCATCCAAACATGACCATATACACTTGTGAACTTGCTCATTTTAGAAATTAGGAACACCATTACTATTGCACTAAAGAAAACATATACTAATTAATAAATACTGTACTTTCCAACAGGTTTATGTGGTTAGGAAATCAATTAGTTGTTGAAAGTTGGAACTGACAAAATAGCTGCAATTTGAACGACAGATTATTCACCTGGGAACGAAGTGGGAAAATGTAATGATATGATCACACGTCTTCTGAATCTCTTTTATCATTTCCATTTGTTTATCATTGAGGGCATCAAAATATAAAGAGAGGGAGTTATCTCCATTTAAAAGTCCGTTGGGCCAGTTACATGCATGGAAGTCCTTGCACGCCTAAGAAAAAAAACAAATATAAGGAAGAAAAAAACCATAGGTGGTAGGAATTAAGAGATTGACAAAATGTATAGGAGAATCTATGTAACTTAATTACGACGAACAGGAGATTTCTTAGAATTTGGGTTGGGCCTATCTCAACCCTACAAAACAGACTTGTATGGACTAGCCCACTGAAATTGGCACCCGGTGGAATCAAACCTGAGACCTAGAGAGGAGCACACTACAGAGTCCCAAGCCAACACCACTAGGCCAACCCAAGCGGGTTAACTAGTTCAGCATATTGCTGCACTGTAATTGCAAAACCAGCACAATGCACAAAGCATGGCATTTTCTCACAACACTAAGCAACATTTTTAGGATCTTTACATTCTGCGTTTTTATGACACAATTGACAACACTCCGAAAGATAAAATCACACAATATTACACAAAACAGAAATTAGCATAAAGTTTGTATGCAGATAGTCCTTAATCAAGCACCATGGGAAATTAAGCGCATGATCAAACCATCAATCGACATTTAATGGCTTACTAGGAGTTTAAGAGAATAGTCACCATCTCCAAAGACGGGATGCGATAGCCTGTTATATCCTTCTCTTTGTCAAAGCTCTGTGAAACAAGGAAATTGAACACTTAAACAGTCCCCTAAAGAAACACTTTTAAAAGATTAAGGAGATAAAACCGACACTACAGAAGTAATCACCTCATGGTACCAAGAGAACAAAGGAATGATTCCTAATGCACCCACAACCGTTGGATTTGTCTCTACCCCAATTCTCTTACAAGCATCAAGCAACTTGTTAAACTTTTCAAGAGAATCAACCTGGAGGAAAATCCGCAAAAGCTTTATCAGAATAAAAAGTATTGTAACAAAGTTTATGGGAACGAGTAAAGCAGTAAGTCTGGTTTCTGATATCATGTATAGCAATACAGACATGCACCAAAGGTTTGTTTGGATTGAGTTATTTAATCTTATCCGGTGGCATAAACACTTTCGAGACTGTTTGGGGGAGCTTGTGAAAACAGATTATGACATGTTGATCAGCTTATTTCTATAAGCTCTCCATGATAGCTTATGAAATCAGCTTATAGCTTATATGAAATTAGCCTTTGTTTTATTTTTTGTTAAAGAATACTTGCTTAATTAAGTTGTTTATCTAAACATGACCAAAGCTATCTATCCCTTTAACTTAAATTAAACCCAACAGAAAACCAGGGTGCAATGTAAAATATGAAGAGAATAGACCTAAATAAGTTTATGGAATTAAAAAAAGGGCAACCTGGTGCACTAAAACTCCCGCATACGGAGGGTCTGGGAAGGGGTCTCATCATTTTGGTGTATTGTACGCAGCCTTACTCTGGTTTTTACACAAGAGGTTGTTTCCAGGACTTGAACCCGTGACCTTTCAGTCACATGACAACAACTTTACCAGTTGAGCCAAGGTTACCCCTAAAATACGTTCATGGGATTAATGAAATAATATCAAACAAATTAACAAAGACACTTGGTTGATGAAAATACTCCAGAGGACTAAAACAAAGACACTTTAATCTTTAAGGAACTAATGGTGTTAACAAGACTACTGCGACGAAAGGTTTAAATTGCGGTAATGGCCTTGTTTGTGTTACGATACTTGACATTGCGAAGAATTGCAGTAAAATTTAGCCGATGCAGCCTTAATCACAACCACTTTGTGATTGTGGAGACTGGAGACATCAACAACCTTGATGTCGTCATCCAAATTTTAAACATGGGAGTTTATTTAAAACCTTGGACAATAGTCAAATACTCTAACATTTGGGACTAAAATGAGGGTTTACTATAACCATATACCTAAAAGCTATGTTTGTGTCAAATAATCTACATAACCCAAGAATATTTACATAACGACAAGGTTATAATGACCTTACATAATTTTGTCCCTCGCGACGACACCAAAGGTCATGATTCCCAGGAACATAGAAAACATGTTCAAATCTCTCTCTCAAAAGAGACATTGTAACAAAAAACATATTATATGTCTCAGCAACATCACCAGCCACAAGAAGGACATCATCCTTATAATCCACAGATGACAAAGACTCAACCCACTTCAAATTCTCATCATAATCAGTATGCAAATCAGAAACCACAAACACACGTAACCCATCAGTGTCCCCTAAAGCAGAAGACAGTATCTGTTGTCTTCCAAGATGAAACCTTTTCATTCCATAATTGCAGTTAACAGTCAATTGTTTAGAGAAACATGAAGATTGATGATTATGAGGCTGTTGTGACAGTGTTACAGAAAAAGGGCTAAACCTTACCACCATCAATGCTAACCAAAAATCTTGATCTACAATGATTCAAATTCAACAAAAAAATTATACCAAGTTAAACAATTTGCAAAAGGGTAATCAAATTTATGTTCAAAATTGAAACTTGAGTGTTATATTGGAAACATCGAAGAATATACTCAGAATCAAAACAAAAACTATGTGAAAGAAAGAAAAAAATGTACCTTTTTGTATATTAAGCAATGAATTTGCGAGAAATTACTCAATTTGATGATAATTTGTTATGGGTCACTTATAAAAATGTGATTTTGAGAGGAGTAATTTGTATTAATTGCATACAAGATAAAAGAGGAAACCAGATATTTATCTGTATATTATAGTAAATTAAATTTTGGTAATTATATAATGTTTGAGATTTCATTGGATGGATTAATGTGTAAAAAAATTCATTATCATTTCCTCGTCTTAATCCGACATTGGTTTGTTTATGAATTTTTTATATCAGTTGGTATTCAAACTTCGGAATCCACTTATTCACCTTAAACAAGGTGAAATTTAGCTACTAAACTATTTGACAAATAAATAACTCCAAAATTAACAACATGGCAAAATTAGGGAACGAAAATTGAGTGATGGGTTTTGGTTACTCTAAATAAAATTACAATTTTGCACATTTCAGTTCAAACAATAAAAATAAATCAAGGCTCCTTCGGAATGCTTTGAAACTTTGAACATCCTTATCCTGTCAATATATTTTTATAGATGTTATTCAAAAAAAGAAAAAATATCAGCTTAAAATTTGATTTATAGGTTGAGGTTTCCGTTGTTTTGCTTTTTGAGTTTTTGGTGGTTTAAAAATTCATAATTAATTTGACCTTTGTTGAAAATTTTTAATTTCATATGGAAAGTCATATTTTAATGTCCTAGACATGCATGTAAAAAATTATGAAAAAAATTCTACTTCTAAATCAATTTTCTAAACTTTTTTTTTGTCACATCAATTTTCTAGACTTTGTGCCTACATGAAAAAATAGGAGGTCAAAAATAAGAATAATTTCAAATTATTATGGTAGAATCCATGTTTTTTTTTACAGTGACGTTATTTACACTTCACATATATTACAAAGTCAAACTGAACAATTCACTCTTTTAAATTTAAATGTACAATTATTTTATACATGAATTGCCATATTCATTAGTTGATATGACAACGTATCATTTGTTTCCATGCGTAAAATAGCTTATACCATTGATATAGAGTAATTAAAATTTCTTTTTCCTCATTCTTTTATCAGCCACATCGACATATTGTTTGAGTTTCTTTAACATGTAATTTTTTAGAGTAGTGATATTTGTACAATCATTTCTGACAATTTTTATGATATCCTTCTTTTTTTGTTTTTTTGTTGGTCGAAAACAATAGAAAGAGAAAAAGGATAAAAGAGAATAAAAACATAATGTGAATATGAGATAGAGTAATTTAAAAGTTGTCATAAAATAGATGTTCAAACATCATTTCTCTTTTTTTTAGTACGGCCACGTATAGGGGCACATCCGGTGTACTGCACACCATAAGTTTTTAAAAATTGTAATTATGACCACTCTGAATTTTTTAGTTCGCACCTATAACCTAAAGATTTACAAATATACTCATATATATCTCTCAAAATTTATTGTATCTGACACATACCAACTTTCTTTTTACTTTTTCATACCTTTGTGTGTTTATTTTACATATTATAGTAATATTAATGTGTCAATGTTAATTTTTCATGCGATTATTCTTTTGCTCATTAAGAAATTATCGTCTCTTCTTTAGACGGTTTCCTTTACTCATACCTTGAGGGGAGATAATAATATACTAATTGGTTAATTAAATTTAGGGAAATAAATACCAGACACTTTGATGATGAATAGTTCTCCTTAACAATTAGTTCTCACTTTGTTTTTTTGAAGTGAAAACATATTTCATTAACGACAACTTGAAAAACAGCTGAGAGAATTACAACTGGTAGAGTTTGAAACTACATTAACAAAAAACAACATATTATCGGGGACTATCCCTACCCAAGTTCTATTACCCACCACTTTTGCCAAAGAGGCCAAATTATGGGCATTAGAATTTTGGTTCCTATTAACAAACAAAATACAGACATTTAAAATGTTGGGCATCAACTCCCTACAATCTTGTGCTACCATGTTGATTGTTGCGAAACTAGACTTCCCATTGATACACATTAGCTGCATCAGAACAAATGGAGACGGAATTGAGACCTTCCTCCATGGCCACTTGGACAGCCCAACACACACCCAAAGCTTCTGCCAACAGGGGTCCAACATCTATATCCTCCCTATTGCACTTGCTAAGGATCACCTCCCCAATTTGGTTACAAACAGTCAGCCCCCAGACAGTTGGCCCTCCATTACAGCATCCAGCATCAACAAAGACAGAAAATGTTGTAGCTAGCGCAGGAGTTGGAGGAACATCCCTTGCTAGCCTAATGTTACTTCTAGGATTTGCTTCACCCTTGAAGCCCAAATTTTCCACAGTAAAGTGCAAAAAAATTGGACACTCAAAGGGTCTTGGCAAGTTAACCATTTTAGTAACCAATCATGCAACTCAATATCACGTGGAATATGGGATCCCAAGTGGGAAGCAAACAAAGTAAGCTTCAACAGATCACACTTCAGAAAGAGATGGTAAGATGATTCGGTCTCAGTATGGCAGATAGGGCACTAGAGATCAAGAGAGATACCTTTTCTTTGGAGGTTTGATCTAGTAGGCAGAATTAGTTCTCACTTTGTTAAGTGACTCCTTATGGGGTCTTAAATTTTGAAGACTTGTTACCTATTATTTACCTCCATTGAGGAGAATGTTTTTTGAGGTCTTATAAGACCCGGCGTCTCACTAACGACCCCATAATCTTGTATGGAACTCACTTTTTTCATATTAAAAAATTGAAATGTAATGATATAAAATTATTGATAGTTGATTAGTGGTTCTATTTAAAAAATTAGTGTAAGATATTAGGTTGGAGGGATTGAGTGCTTATTAGATACTACTATTAAAAAATTATAAATGAGTAATGTCTACACGTGAAATCAATTTAAACATCTAAAAATATGTGTCTCCATTGTGGATGCTCTAAGAGACTAGGATTACTCATTCTTTAGTAAAAAAAAAAATAGTGTTAGATCGAACCCAAGTTCCAAAAGTTGGTTATCAGATTTTTTTTTCTTCTTTTAATCACCAAGTGCTTATTATTGATGATATTTTTCTTTTAACTTCCAAGTGCTAAGTACTAAAACTTATAATTCAAAAAATTCATGATGGATACAATGAAGAAGTTATTTGTTATTTAAAAAAAATAAGGTATATAATAAGATATATATTTATATATTTTTTAAAGGATATAAAATTATAAATTTAGTAGTTTAAATAAATGATAAAATAATAAGAAAAATTAGTATATTGAAACTCATTTTATGTATATATGATAATATTTATTTTTCCTTACATCGAAAAATAAATTGCTTTTAAATGATAATATTTAGTTACATTGAAAAGTTTGCATCCCTCCCTGACTCAAGGTCTTGAATCCGTTACCAACCACATACACACTGAGGGGGTGAACGTAGAATCGAACCTATACACCTACAACAATGTCTTGACTTGCACAACCATTGTATGGACATATAATTTTATTTTATTTTACATGTATATTTCACTGTTTAAATATGTTATAATATCATCAAAACATAACAAATATTTGTCCTAATGAACTTAGCTCAATTGGTAAAGACAATGAATAATATACGTAAGGTCTGAGGTTCAAACCTCGGTCACCACAAAAAAAAATACATAACAAATATCTAAGAAGTAAAATGTGGTAAGACGTGTATGTAATTTTTTGTTAATGAGAAAAAGAGACACAAATGTAAAATTATTTTATATCATCAATGCATATTAATTATATTCTTATTATTTTAGAGATCAAAAAATTTGGAAGTATTTGACATAGTAATTTGATCTCCGAAAAGTTAGAAAACCAAGCTTTGTCGTGGTTTTTCGTTGTTTCTCATATGCGAGGTTGCTCTTACTCTGAGCCGATTATGTGCGTGGAGTAACTACTTTCACACATTCACATGGTTAGTGTGTCGATGACTATTAGATTAAGATTGAATAACTTGTATTTCATTATAGATTTTGATTATTTTTTCTTAACTTAGAACATATATTCTCCGGTCTCAATCCAATAGTCAGTTATGTGAATGTATACGAATCCAAATTTAATTTTGAAACTCAAGTTTGTAACCCAAGGGGTCCTTAAACCTTATCCATTGTTTGTCTAGCTTCATTCATACTTATCATTATACAAATATTCTATGCTTTTGGTCTACCCCAATCTCATCACACAAAATGGTCGATGTAAGATAAAACCTTCATTACATCATCAAAGGGTATTGAAAGAAATATAAATACAACAACCGTCATAACTCAAAACCTTGAATACATATAGCTTCGGTTGCCCCTTGAATACGTTACGTATATCTATTGTCTTCAAAGTCTTACATAAATTGTACCTAATAGAAATGTCATATAGAAATTTTATGAAAGTACATAATGTAAACACTTTTCGTGACGTTATTAATCAACTAGTGGAAGTAAACATAATTCCTTTGGCCATATTTTATTTTTAGAATTATTGTCGTATGTATAAACATATGATTTTGTATTTTATATTTTTTTCTACATGTTTTAGTCATATCCACATTTGGATCAGATATATTGCTATACGGTACCTACCTAGAATTGGATCATATAGAATCTTTTAAATTTATGAAATGGTATATTAATTATTCCTTACGATTGAAGTTGTTAATCAATTCAGTTTATTTGTCATCTAGTAGCACCAGAAATGCTTGTTTAAGAAATGTTGAGTTTGTAGCATGTTTCTACAAATATAAATACATGATCAAGCGCAATAGAATGTATCTGTCTATCTATTAGTGAGATATAAAAAGAATAACAAATAAAAATATTTTTTGTAAAATGTAATGAAATATAATTTTTAAATTAATTTTCAATATAATGATATGGTGATTTAAAGAAGAGAAATGATATTTGTACAATCATTTTTGTACAATTTTTGTATAATTTTTTCTCTCATACTCATATTATCTTCTTATTCTCTCTCTTCCTTTTTCTCTCTCTATTGATTTTGACCAATGAGAAGAGAGAACAACAAGGTTTTCATGAAAGTTGTACCAAAAGAGTTGTTCAAATATCACTACTCTTTAAAGAAATGTAACTTTTATAAATCAATGTTTTTTTGACAATCTTTTAAAAATCAATGTCTAAAAATCACTTCTATTAATTAGTCAATTTATCCCTAAATATTACTCTCTTTTCAATTTGATCCATAAATTATTAAAATTAACAAAAAAAAATCCAAAATTATACTCTAATATATATCAATTGAGAAGTGATAACAACATTCTCTTTCGATATTCACTAAAATATTCATTCTCTTATTGAGTGAAATTTTTGTATGACCCGTAATTTAGAAATATGTAATACATAGTGATGAGACCCACATGAATTTAACTCAATAAGAGAATAAAAGTTATAGTGGGTATTGAAAAGAGAGTGTTGTTAACGGGTGAAGATCCTCTCCATTTTCTAAATAAATGGAGATTGTCAATTACTATAGTTTTGAAGTAAATATGTGATATTAATGTTTTCAATTCTTGAAATATGAGCATTTATATCACATATTTACTTCAAAACTATAATAATTGACAATCTCCATTTATTTAAGAAATGGAGAGTATCTTCACCCGTTGTTAACACTCCTCATATCAACCCGTTCCATTAACAACTAACCGCGGGTCTAAAGTGATGAGTGATACTCCCTCCGTCCCATAATAACTGAGCCATTTACCAAAAAAAGGTCTCCCAAAATAACTGAGTCATTTTACTTTTCAATACAATATTAATTACTTTTTTTCCTTTATAACTCTAATTAATACTATTTTCATCATTCTCAATTCAATATATTCCAAATTAATTTTTACCAAATTGGTGTGATATGCCTTTGAGTGGTAAACATCTCGAGTCTCTTAAGAATATGATCGAACACTCGAACCATGTCTCATTCGTGTGAAAATTTAAAATTTGGAAGAAACAACCCTCAAATGTGGTTTAAATTTTCAAAAAGATTAATCTTTATAATTGCATACGTAGAATAACGAAAAAACCTTTATCAAGCTCATATCGTTTGATTCTATTAAAGGTAAAGTATATTAATCAGAATATAAGTGGTGCTCCAACTCTTATACAAAAACAATATATCAATGCTTGTGAAACACATTGTCTAATATATTGCAATGAGCAAAGAGCAAAATTAATACCAGCCATACATAACTAGCAAAATAATACCAAGTTCTAATGTTTCTCAAGTCAAACAGATCAATAAAATCAAATATAGCACCATTAAAAACATGATAATATTCTTCATTAGCCAAATACTCCCCAACTAATCTTCATCTTCTTGTGATGCACCAATTCCAAGTGTGTAAAGTTCAACAAAAGATGCTTGAAAAACCTAGCCAAACATAAAACCAACATATTTTTTCACATGAAAGTTTATATGAATATTTTTCTTCAATTACTTGATTGAAGAAAATAATATTGAGTAATTCTTTGGATGCCCTAGAAAATATTTTACAAATTGTCGTTTTCCCCTTTTTTCTTCGACATTAATATAGAGTTAGTGTTTTTTTACTCAATTCTATAATGAATCAAATGAACTATAAGTATATCAAATGAACTATAATTATATCTTACATTTGATATCAGAAGCATATGCTAATTTTGTTTTCCATTTTTGTTTCATTTTTATTTATTTTGTATAAGTGTTAAACCATTATTGATGTCAAATATGTTTCGCACATTCTAAGGGCGCCGAATTGTTATTATAAAGAGTGATATATCTACCTTTATTCATGTTAGAACATCAATTTTTGAGAGGAGCACACTCCAGAATTTCAAGCAACATCATCAGACCAACGCAAGAGAATTATTATTTCACATGACATTTAATATGATTTCTTTTTTCTTTTTTTTTTGAATTTTTGTACATTTACTTGATTGTAGACAATAAAAAGAAACAAAAGAAATGTATATTATATATTATTACATCCGTGCAGTAGACAACCTTGTCCCAAACCTAGGTCACTTCCACTTATTACTCTATAAATATTGCAATACACTCTTCCAACATTCGTCCATCCACTTCATCATATATATATATACTCATCTTATGATTTAACATTGTTGCTACCTATATTTGCTTTTTATCATAATTATTTGAATTATATTGTAAGCCACCGGCCAAGTTTTCTTTTTCTTCATCTTCTTCATTTCAATGACATTTCAATATTCAAGCTTAGGTTGGAGCTTCAAGTTATCCATGATGAAAGGGCTTGTTTTGTGTCTCCTTGTACTATTGAATAATGCAAATTCTTCATTTGCTCGTTTGTTATTGAACAGAACCAAAGAGGTATCCATGTTTAGAGAGCAACTTAAAAGAACCATCCTTGATAATGGACTTGGCCAGACACCCCCTATGGGGTAAGCATCTTTTTCTTTCTATTTTTTATGAAGTTTTCCCATTCTTTTTATTTTTTCTTCAATGCTCTTACTCAATAGCTCTTGCATTTAATATACTCACATATATAGTTTAAATTCATAACATAAACTAAAATTATATATATAATTGACATATCATATCATATCAAACAAAGCTTAAATGAAACATCAAATAATTATGGTAAGTTATTTTTCTAGTTATTATTTATTCCTCAATGTAGTAATAGAATACTTATGATCTTCAATTAAATTATATAAGCTTTTTCTCTTGGAGTAATTCTCTCTCGATCTATGTGTTTCGAGAGGCAAATTAAGTTGCAGATAACTCGGTAAAGTTTGGTGTCTCTCTTGATCTCCAAACGCGGGATTTTTGTATTATAATTTCGAATTTTGTCGTGGTCGAGACTATTCGATTGTCGCCTTTCCTCGTGGTCTGTAGTTGTCTTTTGGGCTATGGAACCCGTTTTATTCAAAAAAATCACATAATCTATATAGTGTATAGTTCACAATTAGTGATTGCTTGACATTTTTGGGGGTGATGGAGAATGTTATTGCATGGAGGAGAGCTAATATAAATAGAGTCTTATGCATCAAATCTTGACATGTCTGATTCTTTAGCACAAAATGAAGTCTTATCCTCCATTCCTACTACATCCAATTTGGTGAGTTATGATTGGCATAAGATGAGTTAAGTGCTCCCTTACGGTGGTGGCATGTGTCTTATAAGTTATAATTGATTAAGTTGCAAATATATTTTGTGTTTGAAGATTTTTCATTCCTTGTTAGACTGAACTACCGACTCATATGATAAGGACTTTGATAACTTTAATCCAAACATAGTATGGTTCATGTTAGGAGGCAGGAGCTACTACTATGGAGTATTATTGAAGATACATTGATTTTATATAAACCACTAACTATAAGACATCAACTGGAAACCTTCTTAAAGAAAAAAGATATAAACTAATAACAATATTTGGTTGATTGGTTCTTGTTCCATCATTGTTTATAAGATATAATAATAGATATTTCAAAACTTCTCAACAACTAACATTTATGAAATAGTTTTGACAGAAATTTTTTTCACTTCTCTAAACCACTTCGATTGTACAAAAAACACATTTTTACGCTATTCATAAGTGTACTTGCCATTTCTTGTAGGTCACTTGGTTGCAATATTTACTCTTCAATTCAATCTTGTGGTTCTTGGTTCGAGACTTGACATCTTAAAAAAAAAGTGTACTTCTAAATAAATTATGTGTCCAATACTATATTCTTCTGGTCCCCCAGACATGCATGTTTTTTTTCTTATAGAAATTCACAGGGGGATAAAATGCTACCTACTTTTTTCATATCAAGTAAGATGGTTGCTG
>Ga0228710_1000454_pt1 | contig 51213 bp, 17 predicted proteins | sample MedpolnodulmetaG_FD_177995 | JGI IMG/M metagenome (GOLD analysis project Ga0228710, IMG submission 177995) | Root nodule microbial communities from Medicago polymorpha collected in Santa Monica, California, United States - pink nodules | ecosystem: Host-associated > Plants > Roots > Nodule... | reverse complement strand
ATTTTTTTTTTTTTTTTTTTTTTTTTTTTTTTTTTATTTTTTTTATTATTTATTTTTTTTTTTTTTTTTTAAAATGTTTTTTTTTTTTTTTTTTTTGGTCAAGCAAAATGCATGTTCTTTATTGAGCGTTAATATGCACAAAAATTGGCTATGTTTATCTTCTTGATTAAGTGGTAATCTATTTTCTTGATTGATATGCAATTGTCTTTTTTGCTTTCAACCATATTAAAATAAGCTCATCCTTTTGTTTTTTATTTGATCAAAACATAAAATAGATTTTGCTACGAAGCAAAAAGTTGGGAGCATAGAGGGAGAATCTCATGTGACGATCAACTCGTTTCCTGCAAAGAAGCTAAAAGCATAAAGTAAGTTTTACTCAGTATTGTAATGTTGTATTAATATGTTTTGCTGTTTCATGAAAACTCAAGCTCTTGATTGAGTGTCAATATGCACACGAAAGTTGGTGATTTTGTCTTGCTGTTGTTGCAACTTGGGAAATTCAGCTCATTTCATTCTCTATTATTTTCTAGGGTTAAATATGTTTTTGGTCCCTATAAAATTGAAAACTTCTAAGTTTAGTCCTTACTTAATTTTAATAGGTTTTTTACTCCCTACAAAAAAAAAATTATTTCTAATTTTAGTCCATAGTACAACAAAGTTTGTTTAATTATCCTTAAACTCTTATATTTTTGAACGATTTTTTTAGACAAGTTTAGAACACTATGAAAGGTTCATTTACAAAAATTTAGAATTTTTTAACATGAAACGAATTAACTATGAATTTTTTAAAACGACAAAAGTTAAAGATAAAATTAACAAAATTTGGACGTAGAAATAAAATTTTGCGACAATTTTTTGCAGAGGAACTTTTAGTAATGTTCTTAACACGTCTGCAAAAAATTGTTCAAAAACTAAAGAGTTTAAGCATAAATTAAACAGATTTGAATTGAGTAGGGACTAATACTGAATGCAGATTTTTTTTAAGGACTAAAAGAACTATTAAAATTAAGTAAGGACTAAACTTAAAAGGTCCCAATTTTATAAGGACAAAAAACATATTTAACCCTCTTTTCTATGTTCCTTTATTTTGTTTGTGGTTGTTTGGCTGTTATGTCTTGTCTTTCATTTGTTTTTTGTTAAAACATAAAATAGGATTTGCTAAAAATATGGCATCCAATTATTCTTAGAATTTAAAATATATTCATCATAAGCATTAATTTATCACTCCCTAAAAAAATACTCTTTCAAAAAATGTGAAAGATTTCTCCATTTTCCACAAAGCCTTAAGGAATTGGTGTTGGAGGGTAAGGAGGGAAAATAAAATGCTTTGGCATCAAGGGTTGTCTTTTAAAATATGGGATTCTTAATGGGGTAGTGGTAGGAGGAGGAAACAAAGATTCGGTTTGGTGGAAAGATTTTTATAGTATTGGAAGAGGTGATGAGGTAGGTGAATGGAGGGAGTTGGTTTGAGGATATGTTAGTAATTAAGAAAATAAGGAATAGGAGCAAGACATTATTTCGGCATGAGTTGTGGGCCGGTGGAGATGTCTTAAAGGAATGTTTTAGTAGGTTGTTTGATTTAGCATCGGTGAAAAATATTCCGGTGAGAGATATGGTGTTAGGAAGAGGTATATAGGGAGGTTGTTGGAAAATAAAATTGTTTGTTTGGAAGATTTAGGGTGTGGAGGAGTGTAGAGTGTTCTTATATTTAACGTTATTTTGCAAGATATTATAGAGGACACTTGGATTTTGGATCCGAATCCTGGTATTTTTTTTTATCAATTGACGATGATTATGAGAACGAAGATATCATTGTTTGCTTGTAAGTTGTAACTTTGTCATCTTCCAAGCAAAATAATTTAATCCAGAGAGATATGCATAACATAGCATCACCTTTATGTGTAGTTGGTTGTAATTTTAAAGAATTCTGGTTAAATGTTTTGTCTTTTAGGCTTTAGCAGTGTAATGATAAATAATTGTTTTTGTCATGTTGTTATAGTAAGAAAGTGAAGGAGTGTTTTCATGCTGTTTAGATGGCATGTATTTGGTCAATTTTAAAGTAGTGTAATTTTGTGGTGTTCAGCCAACATGATCGTTTAACATGAACACCTTAGGACATGGTTAAATTGTTGGTGTGGTCATGGATCAAGTCCAAAATTAAAGGATTTTCATATACTTTTCATCACTAGAGTATTCGACCTCTTACATGTTTAGGAGTCACTATATTTGTAGTATAATTTTCAGTTTTCCTTTTGAGTGTCGTTGTTTTAACACCTTTTGTCTTCTTGTTAAGAGGACAATCTGAAAACACAAGTACGATTAAAGCACAAGTATAATAGTTGGCATCATATATGATACTTGTGTTTAATAATTTTCAGTTTTCCATTTGGGTGTTGTTGTTTTAACACCTTTTGTCTTCTTAAAAGGACAATCGAAAACACAAGTATGATTAAAGCACAAGTATAATAGTTGGCATCATATATGATACTTGTGTTTAATAATTTTCAGTTTTCTTTTCTTATATAATTGTGTTTAATTTTATCTGAATCTGAGAAAGTATACGATCGATAAAAAGTAACCATTGGTTGAGAAGTTACTAAATTCTAATCCCAACACAACTCTCTTTCTATTTGTCAATCGGTTATTTACAATTTAGTAAACAAACCATTTTTCTTAACTTGATTTAGAATTTATGCAAATTTAAGAACAATCTAAACTAAGCGCGGTTTTTGTGATTTGATACGATTATTTTTTATAAACCGGCACAATACATACCATTTACCACTGAGCTAGAAGATACTGAAAATCTCTCTTTATTAGTCTTGCAAAGTAGTAGCAAACAGAGGATTGTCAGGCGGTTTGGGCTCTTGATGTTGATTGAAGATCAAGGGAAGAAGAAGAAAGTTCATCATCATCAAAGTATTGAAGTTTCAATTGGATTTGATTTTTGGTGTATATTTTCTTCTTGTAAACAATTTTGCAAAAGAAATCTATATCTCAGTTCCATTTAAAATTGGGGGCAAACGTACCCATAGCAAGGATGGTCGGAGAACTTCTTGAATGAATTTTTGTGTTCATCTTCTTCTCTCTATCTCTTACTTGCATTGCTATGATTTGAACAAGAAATATCTAATCTTTACGTGGTGAAATTTCTCTACAGTTACTTTGTACGAACTAAGTTACAAGGTTTATGAACTTGTAACTTGTAGAAAAGTTGAATCTTTAAAGGTTGAATCGCACTTGGTGCAAATTGCACACAAGGTTTTAAGAATAGGGCCGGTCTAAGGGCCAAGCAACCCAAGTAAGGGCATTAGGCCTCAAAATCTTGGGTGGAAGAAAAGCCTCTAAAAAATTAATTTGGTTATAAGTATATGAAATTTTGGCACGCTAGTTTCCTGATGTTGTATGCAATGTTCCAACACTGAGACACGGATAGAATGTTGAGTTTAATGTTTCAACGTCAGGCTAACGATAAAAAAACAGAACATGGAAAATATAAATGACAAAAACGTAAATGGCAACTATTATTTGTCAACCCAGTTCGGTGACAAACACACCTACTCTGGGGGCTACCAAGCCAGGAAGGAAATCCACTAGTGTAGTCTTAGTTCTAAGTTCTCAGCAAACTCCAAGTTTACAACTTATCACCTAGATACTACCCGTACTGACTTCAGCCTAGGAACTCCTAGACCTGAGATCTCATCTCACATCCACTCAATCACACACCCTGTGATTACACAAATACAATTAATATGATGAAGACACCTTCAAACACACACTAACTCCGTACTTCAAAGCTTAGGAGCAATTTACAATATTACAACTCAATAAACACAGTCCTAAACTTGCATCAAGGAGACACAAGAAAGGCTCACAATTAACAGAGACTCTAAACCCTTTAAATGACTCTTTTGTAAAGCGATGGTTTTGATCCAATACAATTCGACTACAGGTCCTGCTCAATGCATCAAGATGATACAAAGAGAGGCTCACAAATAAAGCACAAGGCTTAACATTGAAACCTAAAAGACTCAATTCAATACAATTGAATTAGTGAATAAAAGTAGGGTCTGAGTCTTCCTTATATAGCCATTCAACAACATGGGCTTTTTCGTCACAGGCTAAAAAATCAGCAGACCAAATCATATATTCAGTCTCCACAATATTCTGGAAGCATATATATTGTTTCCTTAAATGTTGCAACATCACACTTAAGAAACATGGCAAAGCTAAACCGCCTCTGCAGCTTCTAGAAACACACGTCTCTTGGACCACAAGTAAAAAGGCGTGGATTCCTCAAATAATTAAAACGTGTTAAATATGGCACGAAATCAGGGTACACTGAAGTCGTACCCACATATTGAAACATTGGGTCCAACATATTGCTTGTAAATTTGTTTTAGCAAAAATGAGGTCAACATACAAATATCCAACAATCTCCCCTTTGGCAAATTTTTGGCTAAAACAATCTGAGATCATACAGACAAACTAGAGGGATACCACACATACATTTCTTCAAAAACAACATAAGCACACAACCATGAAAAAAGGTAGCACATCTACAAAATGGACATGTTGAGACATCATCCAGCACATCAGAGACATACGCAGCAGAATAGAATAGGCAGCCTCACAGACGAACGAACAAGAGAAATAAACTCAAAAAATAATCAGCCCAAGGAGAAATAAACTCCCACATACAATGCTTACAGAGAAAAATTAATTCTCATATCATCAGGATGTCAGGACATCTGGTATAACATCAGTACACCAAAAGCACAACACACCCACATCCATACATACATCAATCACATAAACTAGCATCATGACATCATCAGGATAGTTAAAAATAATGCTCCCCCTCAACGACAGATCAGTAAAGCATACTACTCCCCCTCAGGTAATACTCCCCCTTAATAGGCATATATAAAGAAACGTCAAATATCTCCTTCCTTAAAGTTGTCCATGAGTCCAGAATTTATCTTCCCTGGAGCTCACCCAATAGCAGAACAGGGTGCCTGCTCTGATACCAATTGAAATTCTGGCATGCTAGTTTCCTAATGTTGCACGCAATGTTCCAACACCGAGACACATGTGGAATGTTGAGTTTAATGTTTCAACATCAGGCTAACGATAAATAAACAGAACAAAGAAAATATAACTACAATGTTTCAACATCGTCTGTCCGGCTGCTGTTGTCTGGCTGTGTGGTTTTTCTTTTGTTATTGCCTTTTTGCCACTGTTCGGTTGTTCTATTCTGCGGGTGCTGCTGGTTTTTGTTGCTATGTTAGGCGGTTTTGGTATCTTTAAGGTGTAGTTTTTGGTTCCCCTGTTGATCACAATTTGATCTGTTTGGAAGGAGTTCTGAGGTGTTCTTTGGGGTTCTGTCATTAGTAACGGTCTTATGGTTTTTTAGTGTTTTAGGGCTTTTGCTTTATGGGTTCTGGTAGTATATACGGAACTTTGAATTTTCTATTGGTGTTCGCATATATACGGCATCTTGTATTATTTTTTTTCTGAAAGAGGCACTTGTATTGTTTTGCTTGGTCTGGTTTTGTCTTTCTCACACAGCCGGCTTAATAAAAATTTGCTATTAAAAAAATAAAAATAAACTCACTTTGAGTTAAATTAAAAGTAATTAAAATTCAATTTTAAAACAAACTAATTCTTAGAAAGTAAAGTAGGCCTAATTATCCATTCACAACGCAGTCTATCTTTTGACAAATTGTCATATAGCAATCCTAATTACCCTAATTTTATTCAAGTGTGAATACTTCTTGCTCATGCTTAGTGTTAAATGTTGACAATTGAACCTGAAATCTTTATAACTACAATATAAGACTTCGGCTGATAGATTAGAAATCAAATTCAAAATTTTCTTTCTCTAAATTGAATGATCCATATTATCTCTAAGCTTAATTGTCTCTATAACTGCAACATCATATTGTAATTGTATGTTAGGGATCTAATTTCGTTGACAACTATACCTACCTTACCTATAAATGTAGCTTGTTGGGTATACCTTTCTAATATTCAGCACATTTTACTTAACGTTAAGGGAACCTTGTCCTTGGCTAAATATGACGTCATTCATGACATGGTCCTCACTTAAATGGATCAGGACCCACAATTGGCCCATTAGAGATAGTGACTTGTCCATTTTGTCCAGCTGTGCCATATCCATAAGAATTCTGCTCTTCTCCCATCAAAAATTGTTCGGTCTCAACCAAATTTCCAAAAATACTCTTATGTACCTTAAGTCACGCTGCGTGGATTAACTCACGTTGGTTATAGATCATGCGTGAGTTAACTCACATAGGTTATAAACCCTGCGTGAGTTATCTTATGGAGGGGAATTTTTGAAAGTTTGGTTGGGAGCAAGAATTTTTTATGAGAGAAGAGCAAACCATAAGCCCTTATTCTATCCAAAGCAGATCAACTTCCAAAGGGCCAAAACCCATTTACCCTTATGTACACGTATACCCAACCACGTTATTTTCTTCAAAATGTGAATAATAATTGCAATAACAATGAAAGAAAAGGAAAGAAAAGGAATTTGTCAAAAAAAATGAAAGAAAAGGAAATAAGATAGCTCTGCTTGAGTAATAAATGACCAAAGACAAAATACAACAAAATAAAAGAAGTTACGGCTGCTTCATGCCTAAAAATGTTTTAACTTTTATTATTGGTTATGCATAGAACCATATCTTTGAAATTTGATTATACTCCTTTTTATCAATCATGTCTTTAGCTAAGAATAATACAGAAATATTTATACAATTTACTCAACAAAGAGAGTTCAAAAAGAAATATCAATTCTTGTAAAAAAAAAACAGGAAAATCCATTCATTATTTCTCAAAGTGTGTACAATAAACTTAAACACCTAAAGTTATTTTAAAAGATACATTTTTGCATATTCAGGGAGAATTTTCCAACTTCAATAAAGGTTTGTGAGGAGTTTTACATAGACATACCAAAAGAGAGATTCCCACTTTGAACTCAAATCATAACTAATGGTAACAAAGGATTTAACCTTATGTATTAGTCACATATTAAGATTAAGATCATTATGGGAAAAAGGAAGGCAAAAAACAAAATAAAATAAACTTGAACTAATATAAGTAGTAAAAAAAATGTCGGTATTGGTCCCCCATGTTGCCACGTCATTTTTAATACTAAATCAAACCTACACATACCATCTATTTAATTTAGTGTTCCTTCATAACCAACAGTCCATATGAAAATGCAAAATCCTCCGTTCCCTCAAAATGGGGGCCCTAGAGTGTAAAGGCAACATAATAAACTTGCTTCATCAAATTTTGTACACCACAATGCTTTGCATATGTGACATATGTGACATACATCATCATCAAAATATATGATCTTCTTATAATAAAAGTCAACTTTTTATGAGCTCATTCCCCACCATTCCCAAACAACCATAGAAAAAGTGACAACATCATAAATATTATTATATCAGAAAATTAAGCTGCTCTAATTTCTAGACCATATTATTACAACAAAATCTGTACAAAAAACTCTGAGTCTCTTTTATCATCATCCTTTAATTCTTTTCCCTTATTGCTGTTGCTTGTGTGAACACGTGCACTTAGCTCGATTGTCTGAAAGAGTCTATACATACAAAGTATATACTCCTTCTGGTCATATTTATAAATAATTTTTGCTTTTTTAGATTCATTAAATAAATGATGTATCTAGGCTATATTATGTTTCAGATACATCACTTATTTAATGGATCTGAAAAAGCAAAAGTTTTTTATAAATGTGACCGGAGGAAGTATTTATAGAAAGGAGAAAATAATGAGTAACAGAATGTGTAATGATGTATGGATAATTATGGAATATATTGTTTGAAACTTGTAGAGAAATGCGAATGAGATTGGTCAATTGTTTGTACATACCTCAACTTGGGTTTGTAGGTCTTTAATGTACTCAACAGCCAAGTCCAACATGTCTGATGTGTTTGTTTGCTGCAAAAAGTGAGAAACAATGTTTGGTTTGTTAAGGCATCCACGATTCAAAGTAGTTATGTAGGTTGGTAAGTGTGCCACAAGTCAAAATGTTTACCTTATCCATGTTTGGCACGAGATCCTGTAGTTTCCTCATTCGCTCGCTGATTTTAGTTCTTCTAACCTGAAAGTCAAATTGCACAAAGGTGAGGAAACGGATTTGGTGCAGTAAATGTGTCACACGGTTTTCAATCTCAATTATCCGATTTCAAATTAACTGCTGAAATTGTTTAAAAGTGTTATAGTGTGTTATCTGAATTGTCTGATCTCTGATTAATGACTTCTACAATAAGGAATTTGGATCCGATGAGGTAACCATTGAATAAAAATCTCCATTGTGGATGCTAATTTTTTGTCAACTATTCAGTTTTCGTGCAAGATTATAAAAATGTGGAGAAAAATAACAGAAAATAGAAGTGTGAAATTACACAACATTTCATAACAAAATGACTTTTCTGACTCTTTGAATCGAAAAATTATTCAATGTCAATTATGAATAAGTGATTAAGAAAACTCAGATTGTCTATAATCAAGAAATTATGTACAGGTGAAAAAGAGAATGGAATAATTTATAATAGAATTAAAATTGATACCCTTTCTGCAATACTTCTTGGGTGAGTGGCACAGCCACGTTTAGCACGAATTTTGCACGGAACAGAATCTGAGAACTGCAAAAACTTCTCAATGGCTGCCAATTCGGCCGTAGTATTTGGCATACTCATCTGATGAGCCAAAGGAGCAGAAGTAGTCTGGCCACCTGTTTCATTCTGATCAATGCAACAAAATTATGTCAATAGTGATAAATTATACACCAAATGTAATCAGTGTTGTCAATTGCACATCACAGAAAGATAGTCTTTTTTTAAAATTCTGCTACACTTCAGTGCTATTGTGCCGCACTAACAACACTTTGCACAAATAGCGCATTGCAGAACATAGCTATAAATTTAATTTCTGCTACGTTATAATAGAGCTATTTGACAACACTGATGTTAATAACCAAATTCCGATAGTACAATTCAACTACCTTAGTTTCAGCTGGATTTAAACCTGGAGGAAATGGTTTTACATCATCATCATCTCTGTATCTTTTTAGGCCAGTAATATTGTCAGATATCATCGCAGTATCCTCCCATGTAGTACCTAAGGGGAAACCCGGGATAAAATCATTACCCCGGGTTTCAGCAAAACCTTCAGGTTCAAGATTGTTTTGTGGAATGCTATTACTCCCAATTTCAGCTCCTAACGCTGAGGCATAGTTTGGAGCATTCTTTAACCGTACCGCAGAAGAAGAAAAATTTGCTTCTTTGCTAGTGCTATTAGCTGCTCCCATAGTTCCTATTCCTCTCAAAGCAGCAAAACCTGCCAACCAAGCTAGCTAGCATCATTATAACAACCTATTCATGATTAAGAAAATAAAAATTGCAATAAATATTAATCCTATTGGATTTCTAACTAACTTTTTTCTATCACACTTTCATGAAAGTCATTTTTTTCAGGTCAAGTAGCCTAGTGGCAGGCGTGGAAAAGTGGAGAATCCTAGATTCAAATCAAGTCCTCTGTATATCAACGTCCCTGCACCTACCAACTGAGTTGTACTTTCATGAAATTCTATTAAGACAACCATTATGTTCTCATTTTCCAGCTAATTGGATCGACAGTGAGTTCGGCGAAATCATGATGTCACTATGCTTTTATTAAAGCTCTAAAGTCTAGTTCCTAACTAAAATTAGGATGGCATATCTTGACTCAGTCAAATTAACACTCTGTGCATATTTGGATCCACAGTAAATTCAGCAAAATCACACTGATCCACCGTGATTTTGATATAAGCTACACTTTAGAGCTTCGATATAATCATCATGTCAATACAATCCCGGATTCCGGAGGTATTTAAAGAAGTCACTAATAGCAAAAAGTTTCTATTAATCACAAAGTAAAGCTATTTAGGCTACCATGTAAAACAAATAAAAAGGGAATCACAAAAAAAGAGGCAATGGAAATAGGAATTAAAAAGGAAGAAGAAAAAACACAAAATAAAGTGATGGTTTATTTTATTTTTTTCATGATAAGAAAAAGAGTATGGACACATACCAGTATCAATGTTAATGTTTGAAAACAATCCAGCAGGTGAACTACCATGTCTAATAAGACTAGACCGACCGGTCTTCATTTGATTCGGCAAAGGTGGTCTTCCAGAACTTTGGTAAAAACTCTGAGGAGCAACAGAAGAACCATAATTACTCATATTATTACTTTGTTGTCTTTGAAGTTGTTGAAGTTCCACAGATTCATTATTATTCATTGTTTGCATAGTTTGAGATTGTTGATCAATCTCTTCCTTCACTATAGGAAGCTGTTGCTGTTGAACTGTTGATAGATTCTGAGTCAATGAATCAACTACTGAATCAGTTATAGGAGCTATAGAAGCTGTAACTGAAACGCTTTCAGCATCACCACCACCACCACCACTGCCACCACTTCCACTAAGACTATTCATAAACCTTGCAAAAACTCTTTCTGTTTCAGGACTTGAAGGTCTATTGAAAAGATGCTCATAAAACTCTTTATCAATGATATTCGAAAAATATGAACTTGGAGCAGATTTAAAACGTGTTAACCCTGAATTCATTTGTTGTTGATGATGATGATTTTGATGATCTAGAAACATAGTTGGATGCTGCTGAAGATCTGACTCCATTTTTTTTCTTCTTCTTCTTCTTCAACAATTCCTGTAAAAATAAAAATTTGATCTTTATTCAAATTTTCAACACAATAATTTCTAAGATCTAATTAAAATCAATAACAAAGAAAACCCACCAAGGAAATCAATTTATTTCACTTAAATTCTTCAAAATCAGAAAAATATGAAAGGGGGTGCAAAAAGTAAAAAACAAAAAAAGACAAGAAAAACATGAGCTGTTTTGTGTTTATGGTTTTCCAAGTTTCTATCACTCAGCATCAAAACAAACGGCAAAGTGTTTAACTATGACAAGACATGACCAAAAACAACAAAGACAATAGTTCGGGAGAAACCAAGTTCGATTTCTGATGGAACAATTTTTTATCAGACGTTACTTACCTGTATCGAACTTCATATTACCGTGTCTCAATAGTTAAACAAAAAACATAGACAAAGATATGAACTATGAAATATGAATACCATGAACTTAACAATAACATAAAACCAAAAAAAGATATTAAAAATAAAAAAATACCTATACTGCAACACTTTTTTTGTTGTTGTGTTGGGGGGGTGTGGATTTAATGTAGCGTGTAGTGAAGAGAGTGGTGGTGTAGAAATGAAAATGAAGAGACCTCTATAGGAAGGTTCAAGAGAGAAAAGGATTGAATATAAAATAGCATTGGATTTTGTTGCTGTGGAGGTGCAGCCAATAAGGAGTGAACAGAGTGATAATTCCAGCTTTCAGATTTGTTGTGTGTTTCACACAGTAACTGTTTTTACTAGAATACCCTTGAGAAAACCAAATATGGATGGAACGTGGCACAGAGAAAGTTACTGAACAGAGAAAGAAAGAACAAAGGTTAAGACTATATTTAGAAGTAAAGAGGTTTTGTTTAGATAAATTGGGAAGTATACTAGGTGAAATTACTTTTTTGTCTCAGTTTTTATGCAGTAATAAGTGCTGTGCACGGTTTATCTTTTTGGTTCAGATCACGAGTTTGAGTGGTCTTCAATGCTGAATGCACTTATTGAAAAGACTTCAATTAATTGAGTTTTAAATCCACACAAAAGTTATTCTATGTCTAGGAGATCAGAAATATTTAAATAAGATGATCAGAAATATCTTTCTGTTTAGACAGACGTCTTGCGTTCGAATTCAATTTTGAGAATACAATAGTATCAAATTTCTTGAGATTGAACTTTGTCACTTATTGCGGATTTATCCGACTCGAGATACACGATTCAAACCAAAAGAATAAAATTGACTGTAGTTATAATTGTATTGTTTTACTAAAAATAAACGGTATTCATTTATTTATATTTAAATTTATAGTATAGATTAGGTAAAATTACACTTTTAGTCCATTAACTTTATTTTAGGTAACAATTTAGTCATTTATCTTTTTTTCATTTCAATTTTGTCCTTTTGATCCATTTACATATGAGTTTTTAAGCTTAAAATTCATGATTTTATTTTCTTATGGTCTTTCAGTCTTCAAATCCATGATCATCGTCTATGTTTGCATAAGAATATTATATTTGAAGCTTGAAAATGTATATGAAAATGGACAAAAATGACCAAATTAAAATGAAAAAAAAGATAAAGGACCAAACTATTACGTGAAATTAAGTTAAATGACTAAAAGTGTAATTTTGCCTATAGATTAATACAACACAAATTTAAAGTTGTTAAAAACAAAAGATGAATCTGCAAACAAACTCATAATATACAATTTAATAGCATAAAACAAAACGATACATAAGTCTAAATATATAACTATAATCAAGTGTTAGGAATATGCATGGCTCCAAATATGTAATTGGTAACGGCGCTAAAATCATTGATTGGAAGGGAAAAAACATTGTGATAAGACGGAAAAAACATCGCTTCTAGAAAGAAAATCAAAACAAATAATACCACACACCAAGACGACGAAATCATAACATTAGACAATCTTGGTTTCATTTGTCTCTCTTCTTGTGATTTGGTTGTCAACTCAAATTTTTGTTTTGCCATCAAATTTATGATAAGGCTACATTAGGACGGTTCATATTCAAAATTGATTCAAATTAAAATCAAAAATTGAAGAAATTTGGATATTATTGTACTATGTCATTTTGCAAAAGTCACTTAGAACTTGTTAGTTTTCAAACTTGAACTAAATGGCTTTCATAAATTTTAATAATTTCAATCTTTCTTTTATGTTTATTGATGTAAAAACTGCATTAATGAATAATTTTTTAATGAAGAAGTCTATGTTCATCAATTTCTTGATTTTATCGGTAAAGAAAAACTTAACCGTGTTTTTAAAATTATAAACACTATATAGGACTTGGTATGAGAGATTGAACTCGTTTCTTTTTTTTAAAAAAAAAAGAGCTTTTCTAGAATACAGATTGATCTGTCCGGTAAAAACGGATGAGTGGCAACGACGACAGATAATACTCCGGTGTGACGGTAACGTCTTCCGGCACGGCGGGAATGAGTCTTCGCGGTGGAGTGAAAGGTGTCTGCAAGCACATTAGCACTCTGACGCTCAAGACACTAATGGAACTGAGAATGAGTGTGTAAAAAGTGATGTGGAAAGTGAGAATGTACCTTAAGGATGAAGCAAGTTTGCCCTTATATAGGCGCTAGTTGGTCTTAACCGTCTCCGGGTTATGCGGCGTGTGATTAGGGACAGAGCAGGACACGTGTAGGGTGATCCTCGCGTGACGGCACACTCCTATGTGGCACGGTGCATACAAGCTGGTGTGCCCCATAAGGTGCGAAGTCTTAAGGTGATGCAAGTCCGGCCACGTGTTGTTTATTGATTGTTCAAGTCTATGTTGACGATATCATCTTTGATTATGTGTAAGGAATTTCCTAACCTTATGCAAGATGAATTTGAGATAAGTATGATAGAAGAATTAAGATTTTCACTTGGTTTTCAAATCAAGCAACATATTGATGGCATCTTCATTGGTCAAGAAAAATATGTCAAAATCTTCTTAAAAAGGTCAAAATGAATAAAGCAAAGATCATAACAATCTTTTGCATCCATAATCTAGTCTTAACAAATATGAGAATGGGAAACTCGTCTCAAAAAGAATTTAGAGGCATGATTGGATCATTGATATACTTGACTGCAAGAGGTGTGACCATAACGTTGTCCTAAAAACCATTTTCAAGAGGTGAACTGGATCATATCCACCAAGTCTCTTCTCTCCCCCACCTAAGTCCAACAAAATAGTAAGCAAACTTGCTAAATTTGAAGGTAAAATTGATTCCCACATTATTCACATAAGCATGTGATACCACACTTGGCCTAAAAAGGTCATGTAACCAAAAAAGTGATCAACCGACTTAATGGACTAACTACTGAATACACAAGAAATACCCCTAAGGTGAACTATATTCCTTCCAAAAAAGTGACGAGTCGAGATCCTATCTTTAAGCAGCTTACAAGAAAACACCTTCCCCTTGAGGGGAGACCAAAACCCCCACATGTAACACCCCGATTTTTTATATTAGTTTATAAATATTATTATTATTTGCATTGATTATTTGACATTATTATTTTTATTTAAAAATTAAATCATTTTTTGGCATGTTTTGGTGAGGTTATTTAGTTAATTGGGATAGAGACATTGGATTAATAAGGGTAATATAGATAATCTAGGGATTTAAATTAATGGTAGTAGTTTAATTAAAAAGAGAATGAGAGAAAATAATTTTTAAGAAGAAAAATAGTCTTTTTGGTGAAAATAGGGAAGTGGGGTGCAAATAGTAAATGTGTCTAAAGTTTATTTGTGAAAATAAAAATAAATAAAATCTGAATTTTTTAAAAAGATTAAGTGAGAAACAAACTCAATTGATGGTTATAAATAGAGGAGAGCATTAGAGAATTAAGGTTACAACAAACAAAGAAAAAGATTAGAGATCAAAGAAAAATACGGTTGTGGAGAAAAGAGGAAAAGAGAGAAGAGCTTAGGAAGACATTCAACCGTAGAAATTCATCTATTCGTCAAAACTAGAGGTAAGGGGAGTCTCTATCACCATAAGGGTTGTACGAACATATATGGGTAGTGAAGAGTTTGTGTCTTTCTTCCTTGTTTTTATGACCTTGATAAATTTATGTTATATTTGTGCCCTAATTTACTGCTGTGATTTTGAGTATATTCTTGTCTCTAAATTTATTATTTTCATGTGCTAAATTCTTAGTTTATTTATAATTATGGTTTATGATTTTCTGTTCAATTAGAATTGTTAATTGTAATCATGTTTTCTTTACGGCATGTGTTTGATCATGACTATATGCGATATAGCTCTGTTGGTTATCTGATGCAATTAAGTTTTTCGTGTTAATATTAGAACACGATACATCTGATGTATGAGTTACAAGAGTATGTGAATCTTGTTTTTTTGCCTCGCGTGAAAATTTGCTTTAAAAGTCTTATGAAATTGTTCGAGGGGCTTTGTATTACGTGACAACTTTTCAGCATGACAACAAATCATATTATAGTAATTGTTTTAACATGATTCAATCAAAAGAGACATAACGGGTTATGTAATTAGTTTTTTTTTGGATCAATGTCATCTAGTAATAACAATGATAAGGAGTCATTATTGGCTTTGGAAATCAATTAAGTACCATGCTCCAATTAGAATATATATACACATGTGATATTTTCAAAGGATATTATATATTGGTCTTTAAATTCCTTAGCTGATGTGAGTAATTTAATTAATTTAATTATTAGAGGCTTATAGTTATGATTGCAAGTTTGGCAATTTTATACTACACGTGTGTCGTGGCTTATTTTACTTATGTTTTGAACGATGAATTGAATTGATGAGGTAATAAAAAAAATGACAATGATGAGTTATTTGATGATGTAAAATCGATGTATTAATTAACGATGTGTAATGATGTTATATATGACGATGTGTTGTTTGAATATGTGTGATTTAAAGATGTGATATTTGACGATAGTGCTATTTAAAGATGTGTATTTGTCAAGTCATATAAAGATGTGCATTGTCGAGTCATTATTTGGTGTTCATGCATTCATGGTCGAGTCTATTTAACGATGTGATTTAACATACTTTGATGGTATTGTACTCAAAGATGATGTTCTCTTTAAAATATTTTGATGGTGTTGTATTCAAAAATGGTGTTGCTTTTAAAAATACTTTGATGGTGTTGTATTCAAAGACGGTGTTGCTTTTAAAATACTTTGATGGTGTTGTATTCAAAGATGATGGGATAAAATTGGTGAGTAGGTTTGATACCACATGCATATAGAGTCGAGTTAGGGACATTGCATACATAACTGTAAGTCTACTTGAAGATGTGTAATTAAAAGATGTGACTTAAAGGCGTGTAATTATTTAAAGATGTGATATTCAATGATGTGCTTCTAAATGGTCATGTGTGAATGATATGTATTTTGATAGATGTCTTTATGATATTCTTAAATGTTGTTGATGCTCACATGTTATTATAAGATGTTGATTGATGCCTATTTGATTTTTATTAAATGAAATTTTATATTTAAATGTGAATAATATCTGACTGTGATGTATACATGTCTAAATCTAATTGAAGTGTTCTTTTATCTGGATCTATACATGTGTTTATGCATTTCTTATGTTGAATATTTCAACATAAGAGAAGACACCAATTATCCGAAGAAGTGAGCCACGATCATAGCGCACAGAGAAGACACCAATTCATTACTAGATCAAATGGACAAGAGACACGATCATAGCGCATAGAGAAGACACCAATTATCCGAAGAAGTGAGCCACGATCAAGGCCACAACGGAAATAAAATGAAGTGATTAAACCTCCGTATATAGGTCCTCCTCAGAAACTCAAAAATCATTCAATTTTCGTCTCTAAAAATATAGCAAATTTTTATTTTAGTCCCTGAAGAAAATAAGATGTTTTCATCCTCACAAAAAAATTTATTTTGTTTTTGGTCTCTAATGTATATAATTTTGGCATGTTATTGACATTTTTTTAATATAGATATCCAAGAATTGATCAACATAATAGATGAACATAATATTGACATCTTGAACATAAAAGAGTGATAATTTTGACATTAATATGAACATAAATTGGTCATTAAGGACCAGAAACAAAACAATTTATATGAGGATGAAAACACCCCATTTTATTTTTTAAGGACTAAAATAAAATTTCGTTATATTTTTAGGGACAAAAAACTTTTTTCTTTTTTAGAAAAACTAACAATATTCGTTCATTCAAATTAATGTAGTACATCGATACAATACACATTCAAAATCGCTAAAACAAAAAGGATGAATTTGTGAACAAACTGACAACATCCATGTTAGTAGCATAAAACGACAGAGTACATATGCCTACGAATATGACTATATTCAAACCACCAAAATACTCATGTTTCTGATCTGCAATATTGACGACACAAAAGTCATTGGTTGAATCCGCACGTGATCAAAGCTAATCTTTCAACCCGAATCAAATAAACACCGCACTAAGACGGGAAATCAAAACACACCGCACAAAGATGGGAACACAAAATAAACAAAGTCGTGCTAGACGACGAAATCACAAAACCAACGAAAGAAAGCTAAAAATATGTGAAAATCACTTTTTTTTAACTAAAAGATAAAGAAAAATAATTCGGATGGGTGCTAAATCACCTCTCTTTAGTAGATCAAGAAGATAAGTTATGCCAACTAGAATTTGAGAAAGGGTAAAGTTAGAGAGGATACACGACAATGTTGGGACGAAAAATTTATTTAACTCTTAAATAATTGTGATTCTATAATTGAAAATAATTGAAGTCACATGCCTACTAAAGTTTGCTATAGATAAAAACAATACATTCCTTAGTTTTGTAGCAGTATCTTGTATTTAGAAAGCAACACAAGTAAATGACAATCCTTTTCCTGGACCAAAAAAGTGAAAAACCCTACCGAAAACAAGGAATTTTCAATAATGTACAATCCAAAAGTTGCTCATCAAAAGTGAACCGATCAGGCTAATGCTAATAGTTCTCTTAACAGTCTTTCTTTGAACCGATTACACCAAAAAAAAAAGAAAATTGTCCCTCGACTTTGGGTTGCATTATCTCTCCAAAGAGTAGAGTAGTATGACAAAAAATTGATAACTAAAATGCTAGAAGAAAACAAAAGTAAAAGTTAGAAGCAGAAAAATATTGATAAATTACAAGTACAATAAGTTGTTTTTGATTGATTGAGGTGTCCAAAATAAAATTTATTACAAGTCTCATTTATGACAATTATTCATAGCCTAAAATTGTATTGGCCATGAACGTGGCTTACAAAGATTATGCCCTGGTTGCCGCTATTCCGCTAATCTCGTGTTGCTTGTGTGAAATATTTTCTCCGTCACACGACATAAGTAATAATGGGTTATTATAAATTGATGTATTTAGGAGATTTTTACGGTACACTCACAAAGTGAGGTGTACCGGTACTCTTCCTTCCTAATTTTATAAAGAATGATCATTTTTTATGTAATAAATAACTATTTGTCAATATTTATATTTTATAGAACATCAATTCATAAGAAAAAACATCATTTCATTGTTTATAAGAATCATAGTAATTTTTTAGTAAAAAATAATCAATATTCTCAATTATGAGTGATAAAAATTCAAAAAAAAAATAATTTTATTTCGTTGACACTTTTGATGAATAAGATTTAGTTATTATAATTATAAATGATAAAAAATAATATTTTTCTTCAAAAAACAACTCATTTAACTATTAATTTAAATAGTGAGTGTACCGGTACACTCAAATATATTGGGTGTACCATAGAATTTGCCATGTATTTAATATAAATTTTAAATTAAATACATTAAGTTTTGTTGATCAATTTTTACTTATATTTTAAAATATGAAGAATATATATGTTGCCTATGTAAGTGCACTCTATACATTTTACACTACTCAATGTTACACAGTTATTCATGTCTGTTATTCCTAATTAGCTTAAAACAAGAAGCAAACTCTTTTACTTAGATTATCCCTTTTTCCTGCTTTAACTAGTTCTGACGTTCCTATGACCTCTCTAGGACCCTTTGAAACCGAAAAAGATACAGTTAGATCAACTTAGGTTGTTCTTTCTTTAACGAATTATACATTCGACTATCTAAACTTTAAGTCGTCCTTAATTGGCCGAAAGGTAGTGGATATGGCAAAACTTAAGTTGTATAAAAACTAATAACTTCCATGTATGTAACTTCCAAGAATTTTTCATTCATATAGTTTAACATACAAGGTACAAGAAAATCGCTATTAACTAATTCCAATCCATAACAATACATTGTTTGCATTTCAGTTTAAATCACTAATGAGGGAAAAAATTTATCTAATCCAAATAGTAGGTACAAGAAATACCGAAACACTTATCTAGAAACCACTTTGAAGATGAGAGTTTCGCCATATCCACCATCTTTTCAATAAAGGTAGTTCTTACGGACAAGACCAACTCATTATGAGACTTTCAAATTGACGACACAAACCCACCTTAAAATGACACGATGAACCAAAACCTGAAAGATAACCATAATACTAACCAAATCCCCTTGAGCCACTAGAATCCAACCTAATCACCTAAAAATAATATACCATAGAAAAATAACGGAACAAGAGACAAACATATTACAGATTTCTCTATCATGCCATATAATGGACAAAACATGCCTTTGAAATAGATGAGAATTTTTCCAAAATAATATTCATTCCATAATATGCAAAAGTAATAGTATGAATGTTTTTATAAAATTTTCAGATTAATTTGTAATTTTTAATAGAAAGAGCCTAATACAAATTTCAATAAAAAAGGATAAAGAAGCCGTATACAACTTGGAGAGTAAGGGTGATGATGGAAAGAGAAAGGGAAATATTTCTCTGTTGTGGGCTGGGGGGGACCACCGGCAGTAGTGACACGCGGAAGCTCGTGCATGAAGATGCGTTGAAACCATACCTATTAGATTTTTTATTACTTTTTTTCTTGAAGGGAAATTTTTCTATTGCATAAAAACAATAATTGAACAACTTTTATTTAAAATATTATTGGAAGATAGGGTTGACCCAATTAAAATCCCCCACCTACTATTTCATTACATCACAGTACAGTTGTAATGTTAATGGCCTAACTTTAAAATTTTAAAATTACGGTATGAAATTTTGGACAAAAAATTATAATTTTCCTGTTTTTAAGACAAGTATAAAAATCATATTTTTCAAGTATTAAATTTGAAAAAGGTTAGAACGACTTTTAAAAAATTGAACAACAATCAAACTTTATAATCTATTAAATGAGGTTGGTTACATGGATCAAATTACACCTTAATTAATTATTTGATCCCTTAAGTTATTTGTTGGTTACATTTTTGTCCTATAAGTTATTAACGTTACAATTTGGTCCCTTAAGTTAGTACCTGTTAGCCAAATAAATCCTCCATCAGTCTTTTGCCAAAATGTTAAATAAGTACATGTGAATGGTGACGTGACAACTTGCAATGTGTGTCCACCTTAGACATTGGCTTAACGGTTTTGATGGTGATGATTTATTTGGTTGACGGAAGATGACTTAAAGGGATCAAATTGTAACGTTAATAACTTATGAGATTAAAATGTAATCAACAAATAACTTAAGGGACCGCATCATTAATTAAGCCTATTTATAAATCATATTTGCATCCAATTTATTAACCTCTAATTTTTTCAAAATAGTTTCTCATATAGTTTTTTTTAGATATTTTTCTATCTCTTTTGATATGACTCTTTTTTGTCTGATATGTTCTTCGTACTTCAATATTTACATGTTTTATCTCCATGTTCAAACCACTTAAGTCTATTTTCTACCATCTTTTTTATCACAGGAGTTACCATAACTCTCTTTCAGATAGTGTCATCCTTAATCCTATCACGTCTATCATCTTTTCTACTATGGATACTACCCTAACTCTCTCTAATAAGGTATCTTTAAAAAAAAAAGAATTTACCTAAAACTTTAGGTGTGTATATTTTTTTTCCCCGACAGGTTCCACATATAGATAAGAGTAATATTTGTTTTGTTAATAATATGATTCTTGTTAAAAAAAAACTAACATATAAGTTAGTAAAAAAAAGTCAAATTACACCAGGAGTCCTTTAAATTTCACGTTTGTAACGAATTGGTCCTTTAAATTATTTTTGTAACATATAAGTCCTTTAAGCTGACAAATTATTTCGACATAGTCCTTTAAATTTCACGTTTGTAACGAATTGGTCCTTTAAATTATTTTTGTAACATATAAGTCCTTTAAGCTGACAAATTGTTTCGACATAGTCCTTATTTCTCTCATAGTTTTTTCCCATAACAGAGGATGCCTTAGCAACTTTCGAGATTAAGTACTTCAAAGCCTTACCTGAAAACAGCCATATAATGTTAGATTTTACAACCTTATTATGTTCACAGTTTCTTTCCTTCACTACCTAAAACTAAAATCCACATATTTGGATACTTCTAATAGTTTATGTTCACAGTCATATACATTCAGTCATAATACTCCTCTGTGCATTTATTTTACAAACAAACAAGCAGTCATATACATGCAAACAACTTTCTAAAGTTATATATAAAGTTACTCATACATGCGAATACAACTAAAGGCTATGTTGAAACCATTTGTCAACTTAAAGGACTGATATGTTATAAAAATAACTTAAAGGACTAATTTATTACAAAGGTGAAACTTAAAGGACCCTTGGTGTAATTTGCCCTAAAAAAAACTAACACATAAACAATTCTTAGAGTTAAGAGAATAACTTTTGTTAAAAAAAAAAAGTTAAGAGAATAATTATTATCACATACTAGTAAAGATCCCTTGAAAAAATGACAAAAAATTTACATGTTAAAGTCTATCACATGTTATAACGTTTTTCCCTCTAAATTTTTCACAATTGTCTAATATTTTGAATTTTGAATAGTAGTAATACTCTTACCGGAGGAATGAAACTGATTGGTAAAGAATAAATTCAGATATTATTGTGTTATTTGGAAAATTTCAACAAGAGATTATTGAATGGTGATTACTAATTCAGACACAAAATTAACTATGCACTCGAAAAAACCCTCCACACTACACCTCCACCAATGTTTTGCAAAACATTATGTTTTTGTTTTTATTTTTATTTTTAATTAAGGATGCAAAACATTATGCTATCATGCATTCATATATGTTAAAAATAAAAATAATTAATCGATTGCAGGGGAAACGATGACCATCGTGAACTTGTTTTTTCTGTTGGATCGTCTCACTAATTACTAGCACAGTACTCTTAGTTTGCAATATTTAGAGTATGCTTTTTTTTTGTTTTTAGCTAAGATAAATAATGGTTTGAATATTTAATCATAGCAGTGGATGACGACCATGCCTCAAGCATCATGGTTCTCGTGGTCAAGCACACAGATGATAATAAGATAAAAGACATTTTGATGTCAAATTCAAGAATTTTTATTTATGGCTTAAATAAGTCTTTCGTCCCTGTAAATATATGCCATTTGAATTTTCGTCCCTGAAGTTATTAATCCGCCACTGCAAAATTTAATCATTTGACTTTTGATCCTAATTAGATTTTTTTGATATGACAACACAATTCAATCCTCACTTTCTTGTGTTTCCTCCATCTTCAAGTTACCTTACTTATATACTTTTTAGCACTTATACTTCCATCAAATGTAATCCGAGTCCTTTTTATTTTATTTTAAGGATAATCCGAGTCTTCTTACTCACAATTGATACTCCACTAATTTATATGTAGTGTTCAAGATGTTCCGTGTGAACGATAAGTTACTACCAAATCAAATATAAACAAGATGTGCGTGAGAGAAATCAAGCATTTTATATTGACGGTGATAGACTATGTAACTCAGCAATGCAAAGTCGTAGGTTCTAGGTTTAAACAAGAGTGTCAATTTTTTCAATTTATTTTTATAAGCAACAATTTTCTTTTTTTTAGTCAAGTTATAAGTAACAATTTTATTAACGAGAAGTACAAGGTGTACTAAACCCTAAAAAAAGAACATAAATGTTTACAATACTGAAAACAATCCATTGGACTTACACAAAAATTAGAATAATTGACACCCTCAATGTTCCCATTCTTCCCAATCAATCGTCCCCAAAAAAACAATTTGAATTTGAGACACCAAACTAGTTACTTTCATAAACTCATAGTTAAGGATTATCTGATTTGATCCCAACAAAAGACACCAAATTGTAGCCACCCATACCAGGAACAAAACTAACTCCAAGCCAATTATGAATTTGATTCCACATGCTGACACTAAATGAGCAGCGAAAAAACATCATATATAGTTAGTGAAGATGACTGTTCTGAACAAAACATGACCTATTTATCAAGGAAGGCGAAAGATATTATTTTTTAGTGGATTGATGAAGGAAATACTCTTTGAATGGAGGTTTTTCGGTTGATGGTGAAGGTATATCTGCAAACACTCCTACACTACGTCACTAGAAGTCAGATGAATGTAAGAGTTATAATAGTGATTTACCTTTACAGGTTAGAATGGGATGCTTATGTAGATGATGTGGGTGGTATTGGGCTTGACATATCCGAAAAGCATAATCTAATAGAAGACCCTATCTATTTGAAAAATGCGCTTCTCCCAACAAAAAAACACTCCCTCTCAACTGAAATGATCAAAGTACCCCTATGTGACTTAACTAACGCAGGGTACTTCCTGCGTGAGTTAACTCACGCACCTTTGGCTGGTGGCGTGACTTAACTCATGCATCTTTGGCCGGTGGCGAGAGTTAACTCACACACCTTTATGCACCACATAAAACACGTTTTTGGACGGTTTGGACAGTGATCAGATGGTAAAACACGTTTTTGACTCACCATAATGGTTAGATACAGCCTAAGCGACATCTCCCCTATAAATATTTTTCCAACCTTCACCATTTCTCATACCATCATCTCACATTCTCTCCTCCTCACTCTATCCTCCTCTTCCTTCTACATCAACAATGTTTTTCCATCCTTGGCTTTTCTTTGAAATTATCTTTGAAAATTTCAGAGATTGTATGAACGGTTAATGGAGATGGCAACACACTACAAAGAAGTGCAGTTTATTTGGGTGCAAGGTTAACATTGAAGGTCTTTTTTGCATTAGACAAAAAACATACCTTACCCCAGTACCCTTCTCTCCCACCATCTATTTCTCCTTCCCTTTCTCCCCCATCACCTTGCACCACTTGAGGTTTAGATTTACCTCAAGATGTTTAGTTTTACCCCAAGAGGGTTTTGCTTTACGTATCCCAAGAGGTTTAACTTTACCCCAATTCCATGCCCCCCCTCCACAGACTTTGTTTTACCCCTTCACCTCCATATTCTTCTGTAGTAGATGTAGTTTTACTCCAATCCCCATTTTTAGACAAGAAACATATACCTTATTGTAAATGTATCGATATAGTAATAAAATGGGATTTTATGTAAATCAATTTTGTTTTTTTTTATTTATATTTGCATTTATTTTATGATTTTGACATCTAAATAATATAATGACTTCAAAGATTAATTAAACACAGCGTGAATTCAAATAAAATTGTGTGTTGAATAAATTCGAATAAAGTGGCATAAGTACACAAAATCAATTAAAAAAATACACAATTTTATTGAGTTTTAATTTCATCTACATTACATTACATTCTCCAAAAATATATGTGGTATCATCATGATGTTGGGTTTAAGTTTAATTGTTGGAAGTTTACTGAAAATATTGGCAATGAGGTGTCTTATACTTATCGTAGTGTTTTGCAGCGCCCTTTGAAAACTCAAAAGAATTAAGAGAACACAACACATGTATTCTACAAAATCATTACATTCTCCCTAAATATATGTGGTATCATCATGATGTTTGGTTTAAGTTTAATTGTTGGAAGTTTACTGAAAATCTTGGCATTGAAGTGTCTTATACTTAGCGTAGTGATTTGCAGCGCCCTTTGAAAACTCAAAAGAATTAAGAGAACACAATGCATGTATTCTACAAAATCAACTCTATAGGTTTTCAAATCGAATTCCTTCATATAAGATGAGTCATCACAGAAAGGAATGCATTCCAAGAGGTTGCTTTGAATTGAATCTTACTGCCCTGCCAACTGACAAGTTTCAATTGATAGAGGAGCACGATCTAATTCAAAGAAACCTCTTAGAGGTGCATTCCAGTCATCACATAAAGGAATGTATTCGAAGAGGTTGCTTTGAACTTAATATTACTACCCTGCCAACTGACAAGTTTCAATTGACAGAGGAGCAGATCAAACTTAAAAGAACCTCTTAGAGGTGCATTCCCTTCCGTGACACTTATCTAGTACAAATGAATTCGATGTGATAACCTATATAGCTGATTCTGCAGAATACATGTTGTGTTCTCTTAATCTTTTAACTTTTCAAAGAGGCTCGTAAATCACTACATTCAGTATAAGACACTTAAATACCAACATCTTCAGCAAACTAACAAGAATTGAACTTAAATTCCAACAAAATAAAGACACTACATAATAATGATGCTACCTAATTAGAATCTTCTGGCGGAATCAAACTGTTGAGAATATCTTCAGGCAATCTCATTAACGTGACAAACATATCGATCCACGAAAACATGTTGTGCTGCTAAAAAATCAAGAATATGCTCCTCACGTCGTCATCCGTTAATTCTAGCCGACTGAAGGATATTCTTCCTTCATCCAATGTTGGACGTTCATACCAAATGTATGCCACCCTCCTTGTGTCTCCGGGGTTGAGTCCTTGGTTGATTTCATTTTGTTGATCCTTGAGACCTTTTAATGTGACATTAATGTACCGAACCTTGAACATCTGAGGATTTCAATCGTCGAAGCGTATGCAAACACTGAATAAATCGGTCATTGTTTCAAATCTACACCATAAAAAATTATACAATCAATGAAAAACTCATTTAAACATTTCATCAAACACTTGGAGTGCAAATTATACATAAACCCTAAAACTCATAACTACAACATAAACATGCAAACATCTAAACAATTAAGTAGTATAAGCCATTTACATGAAACATTGTATCATTTTCTGTCAAAAACAATAGAAATTTAAACAAACCCTAAAACTTAAAAAATTCTAATTTAAGAGAAAAAATCTAACGTATAAACATAAAAAAGTTAATGGTGTTTGATTATGAAAACTTACTTGTTATTGGAGTGTTGTTTTATTTGAACTTGAATAAATTTTGGATTTGAGTGATTTGAGAGAAATTTTGGAGTTTTAGATAGGAAATGATGAAATGAGGTTATGTCTGATCTTTAAAAAGACAAGCAATATGAGTTAACTCACACCAGGAACCTTTTCGAAAGTTTGGTTGGTAGTGAGCAAAACTTGTTGAAAAAGGAGCATTTTTCTATCTATTTTGACATATTATGATATACTATACTCTCCTAAACGAAAAAATCTATTATTTAATGATATCCTTAAAAATCTATAAACTTTGTCACTATTAAGCGATGGTAAAAACTTTGTACCAATATCATGGTAACAAAAATAAAATTTTATAACATAAAACAAAATTATTTTCATAACATCGATTTATTTACCCGTGCTTGGCATGAGTTCCATACTAGTTAAGATAAAAATAAAAGTTTATATTTCCAAGACAAAGTTTATATTAATGGATTCCTTAATGATATCCTTAAAAAAATTCATTAACAAAATCCTAATTTTTTTAACTAATTTTTTTTCAAATTTCCATGATACCTGTTCCCTTATGGTCAAAAAGAAAACCTTTTTCCCATGTTGGCATATTCAGTATCCTATTTATATTGTCAATGAAAAAGCTAGCTATCATATGATTCATATTCATTATTTATTTTTTTAAGCATCTTATTATAAAGCAATATTTTATTTATTTTCTGAAAAACTATAGTGTTGACTTAAACAAAACTCAATATTTAATACTAAATAATTACTCATATGAACTATGAAAAGGGCATAGTGGTCCAAAAACCTCAAAACTTAACATTATAAAACCACCATATGAGGAGCCCTAACTTTCATGCATGCAAACACACATCTCAACATTTTCACATTCCCTTCATAAACCATGTTTTCACCACTAACGGCACTGTTCCTCTTAGCCATTATCTCCACCGTTACCTCCACCGTTAACTCATGTCTTCCATCAGAACTCAAAGCCCTACAAGCCATCAAATCCTCACTCCGTGAACCTAACGACGGAATATTCAACTCATGGACCGGAACTGACTGCTGCCACAACTGGTTCGGCGTATCATGCGACGAGAATACTCGTCGCGTTGCCGACATAAACCTCCGTGCCGGAACTCTCTACACCACCTTCGAAAAAGCACGTAAACCTGGCTACATGACCGGTCAAATCTCCCCGGAGATTTGTAAACTAACTCAACTTTCAAGCATTACAATCACTGATTGGAACGGTATCTCCGGCGAGATCCCCCGATGCATTTCTTCACTATCTTTTCTCCGTATAATTGACCTAGCCGGAAACCGTTTCTCCGGTAATATCCCCTCCGATATCGGTAAACTCCGCCATCTCAACCGTCTCAGCCTCGCCGACAACGTCATCACCGGTGGAATCCCACTGTCCTTAACCAACCTGACTAGTTTGACTCATCTTGACATCCGTAATAACAGGATCTCAGGGTCTATCCCAATGGGCTTTGGCAGGCTTCAGTATTTGGGCCGGGCTTTATTAAGTGGTAATCAGTTACACGGGCCTATCCCGGGCTCAATATCTCGAATCAAACGTCTTTCGGATCTTGATCTATCTCGAAACCAATTATCCGGGCCCATCCCGGAATCATTGGGCTTAATGTCTGTTTTGGGAACCCTAAAGCTTGATACAAACAAGCTTTCAGGGATGATCCCAAAGTCTCTTTTTGGTTCAGGAATAAGTGATTTGAACTTAAGTCATAATTTGTTGGAGGGTATTATACCTGATGCATTTGGGGGTAGGTCTTATTTTACTTCATTGGATATTTCCTATAATAATCTCAAGGGTCCTATACCTAAATCTATATCTTCTGCTGCTTACATTGGTTACATGGATTTGAGCCATAATCATTTGTGTGGTCCAATTCCTAAAGTTTTGGATCATCTTGATGCGTCTTCGTTTGAGGTCAATGATTGCCTTTGTGGAAAGCCACTTGAAGCATGCAAAAAGAAGTAATGTTTGTCTTCATCAATGTGTCTCATTGGTTAATCAAGCTTTCTCTAATAATTGTTACATTTACACACAAGAGTTGTTTCAAAAAGTGTCAATTTCAATTTCTAATGTAGTTTTAATTGATTTTTTTCTTCGATTAGATATCTAATTAATACTATGTGTATCATCTGTTATCATTTTCAACATTGTATTTATGATAATTAAAATACAACAATGGTTATTGAGAATAATTTAGTGAAATCTTTATGTTCTTTTCTTTTGTTTATTATACTTTCTAATTTGTGTGAAATGATAAAATGTGAATGAAAGAGTATTACATTCCTCTTTATCTTTTATGTATTTTGGTTTCGTAATTAAATTAAAATAGAACAAATTCCTTTTGTAATGCATACACGTGCATGTGATTAATTAATTAAATATAAATGTTCCTTGGACGGACACCTGATTTTCCACGCACTTGCAATAAATATATGGTTATGGTTAATTATATGTAAAACTCTGATCAATTGAGTTGAATTTAAATTACGTTGATCATTGTGATGAAATTGGGCTAACAATGTAGTTGAATTAACCATAATTTTGATTATAAATTAAACTAATCATCTATTCAATCAAATTAATCACATTTTTGAAAAATATTAACCAGATTTCATAGTATAGTTGGAGAAAAAATAGGTGTAAGTATATATTAGTCTTAAGTTATTCGATGTAATCTCAAATAATTGAACCGTCATTTTCTTCAGTCGTCGACAATTTTGCGTTTTATTGTTTTTTATCTATGGTGTTGTGATTGTAATTAATGCATGCATGTTATCTCCGACAGATTATGTATGTATTTTCTGCATAACTAAACTAAAATAAATTGCTTCGATCAAGGTTGACCTCACTTGCTTCAAAATTGAAATTAGCATGTCTGACACATTCATTAATATCATAAGACTAAGAGCAGCAATAAAATTTGAAATTTAATAGTACTTGTTTATTAATAATGTAATGACATGATCCCATTTTAATCAAGACTATAGATAACAGAATATATGGTGGAGGAGATGAATGGAGAATAGATGGTAGACAATTAGACACAACACATGTGAAGTGGCAGTAAGAGAACGTTAAACAAGGTGTTGTTGCAGGTGCATTTATGGAGAATGAAAAGGTTCCATGAGGGTGATGCGGGTTTTCCTCCTCTATGCTTGCTCTATCATGTGGAGAGTTCTTTGATAATCATGAGAAAAGAAGATCGATTACCAGTGCTTATACTGTTGTCATTGATGTACGCAATATAGTATATTCCATCAGTTCCAAAATATAAACAAAAATTGGTCAATAAAAATTAATATATTTGGTTTAAAATTTATACCAAATACATCGACTTATGCTGACTCATTTTTTATCACATTTTGGGACGGAGGAAATATATACGAGAGTAACAAACAACCGCAAATAATAATGTATAGAGCTCTTAGATGAGATGTCATGATTCTTTTATATAGTTTAATCAAAGTGGGAGTTTGCCGGTCCATTTAGCCTTGAGTGATTAGTATCCCCAGTTGTGCGTGCGGAGGATACCCAATTTACACTAAAAAAATATTGTATACGAACTAATTGTAGTTTTGGTTTCGGTCGTAGTTGCAACTACCACAATTGTTGCGGGCGTTGCGTTTGTTGTGATGCAAATTGTGGTTGGTGCTGCAATGTGGATTTATTTTTAGGAAAATGCTAGGCTATTCGTTAATCATCTTAAATAATTCTATATTTATATAAAAAAATTATACAATCAATGCATTGAAAATTAAAATATTTATTTTTTTAAATAAATAATTTTTTAATTTAAAATTCAAAAACAATATCCTTATTAATAAGACCCTTATGTTTAGTATGTTATCATTTATTATTAATTTTATAATTCACACCTCTTATTTTCCTCGTTATTAACTCCCCACCACTTTAAAATATCTCCAATACTTTAAAATAACCACTAAATAATATAAAGAAAAAGGGAGATAATAAATAATTTGTATGATCGCTACATATACCATTGTGATCATACAACCATATGTAGATAACCCTATCTTTATTACCATTAGGGATGATTTGTATCAACTGTTTGGGTTGTTGTTATTTACTTTATTGGATATGGTAGTATTTCCCCCCAGCCTTTTGTACTTTTTTATTTTTAATCTACATAGGGTGTTGCAAATCCATCTGCACCCTATTTTCCGCAAAAAAAAAAAAGAAGAAGAATTTCACCAACTTGTATTGTCTTCAAAACCTTCCAACATCTTCATGGATCTTCATTCTTTAGTTTCCATAACTTCCATGAGGTGCCATGCTTTTTGGAATTACGTAAATGATTTGTATAAAAAGACTCAAAACATCTAAGGAGTGGTCTACTCAAGAAAGAAATAGAATTACAACGACTTAAATAAAAAACAATTCAAAATGTCCCCAAAATCGTGAGCAACTCATCTAAAACTCCTATAAACTGTTTTTAAATGATTATTAAAAGGACTCAAAAACATAGTCAAAACATCATATGATGGGGTGCCGACAAAGCTCCTTAATGGTTATAATCTTGTTATGTGACTTCCCGTTGTGATCTTTGCGGTGATTTGGCTAAATCTACTTTTCACCTATTTGTGGATTTTTTTTCCATCACTTAGAATATACAGAATCAATTGGAGTTCAAATCTAATTCAGAAGCTTATACCTAGGCAATTTTATTTATTTGTTAAAGTATTCCTTGTAAATATATTAACACATATTTTTATAAAATATTTACATTATTGCTAAGGTTTTTTTTCTTTTCAAATTTAATAAGATCCGGATATTGAAGTTTTAAACTATAATGTTAATGCTTTATATGAACTTAGACAGTTAAAAATTTCCTGTTGTCTAAGGTATCAAATCATCATTTTTCGTAAAAATAAAAAAAATATGTCACATCATCATGACAAGTAGTAACTCAATGTCAAAACTCAAATAGAATATATTTTCTTCTTAGAGCCTTACAATTATCTTCATAATAAAATAAAATATGTCAAGAACATATTATTAAACTTTGCCCTAATGTCACAATATCAGAACCTAGAACTCAATTTAAATGTAAACAATAATCCAACAAACTTTAAAGAACAACATAATATAGGTGATAGTATAATTATCCACTTTAATCTCGTACACAAACACCTTAATACTACTCCTCAATATTGTCATGAGGATAACCTGCATATAATGAATAGAAAAGAAACACGTAGAAAATAAGGGGTGAGAGCCATGTTATATGACGCTTAAAGTGGTACAACAATAGCAATGCATAGAATCAAACACACGAATAGACATTTATGATTGCAAACCATTTGAGGTGTACATATAATTAAACAAGAGACACATATATCAAGTGAACCATTCCTACAAGTCTATTACATGTATGCCATATCAATAACTCATACTTAATAAATTATAATAGTGGGACAAGGGAAGTAAAAGAAGAACACCACCAGTGAACTTTAAATTATCACTCACTGGTGTTAGAATATTAGACGACTAGTCAGAGTTTCTAGGCTTTATAAATATTCCAAAACATCAGGTAATCATAAGTAGTATTATTATGGAAACTATGAATATGATAAAGGTATAAAAATTGACTAAGGTTATGGATTAGAATGAATACGGTAACATGACTATATCGTTCAGACAAAAATGACTAGTTCGTAACTTTTATGGATGAAATTACCATGAATTGTAGAGATTATTGGTGGAGAATTCAATGACGATTCATTGATGTTATTCCACTGTCTTGTGTATGGATGCACAAGGTTGATTATTGGTCCCAACTTTTAGAAAACATTCTATAATTATTTTGAACATGGCTAGATGACACTATATATAGTGGCCTATTTTGGCCGAAATTATGGACTCTAATAGACTTATAGCATTTAAAAACCACAAGAAGAAACATGCCGCTTTCACACTGTTAGCAAGAGCATTTTTGGAATCATGATTTATCAATTTCATTGTTAGAATTTAGTTTAGCATGCATCAAATATCTAGGAATAATATGAAAGAAACTTTAATGAAGATGTATGATGTGATTGAGTCGAGGATCAATAGTGTTTATTTGTGTGTTTTACTTACTTCCATCCCATTATTCTGATGTTTATAGAGTGATAGTTCCTGTTTAAAATGATGATCCTTTACGGGGCTTTGAAATAGTGTTTAATTGTGTTTATATATATATAACTAACATGGTTCTATTGCGATCAATGAAATTGCAAGGTCTGAGAATTAAATGAAAGTTTGGGACAAATTACAAATGTAACAATATTATAATGAGAAATAAAATAAAAAGGCTTAGCCGAATGGAGAAATATTTGTTTACCCTAACTAGGAATGCTCACACAATCACCGCAAATGCACTTCAAAAGGTAACGACTAAGAAATATATTCTCACAATCGGCGTCACTAAAACACTTTCCTATAATATAAAATAAGGATAAATAAGTATTACTATGAGTAAAATATTATGGTTAAGATAAAAAAAATTGAGAATGAGCTTACCTTCAGCCTTGTATAGAATGAGAAACATAAATGATCGCAATATAAACAAGCTTGAGAATTCCAGCCATATTTCTATTTATGTTTTAACTTTGCATATAATAAATGGTGAATTGTTTGATCACTTTATATAGCAAAAAACCTCATCCATTGTTTACATCAAGGAAATAGTTTTTAACATTTCTACCGTTGCACGAAACTCCCCAATAAATTAGAAGAACTATTAGATGTTACTAACGTAAATTTATGTATCATGTTTGTCCCTTTAACCCATATAATAGATCTTACATAAAAATACTATTTTTAATTATAGTTAAAACCTATCTACCAATATTTAATAATTTTTTGTTACTTATCTAGCGTTCCAGAATATACATACATATATAGAGGTGTGTTATAGACACCATTTTCCTAACACTCTCTCTAACACCCACTCTTTTATTGAATAAAATTCATGTGGCCACCAAACATTGAAAATTGATCTGACATAAAGTGGCGACACCCACATGGATTTTACCCATAGAAGAGTGATTGTTAGAAAGAGAGTGTTCCTAACATATCTATCTCTCTCCACACACACACACACACACACAAGGGGGTGAGGGTGGAAACCAATGTATCGTATTTGAATCTTGTGGTTAAATAAATTGTATTTAAAAGAGCAGGCCTTATTAAACGTGACCAACAAGATTTAATGGTTCAGATTAGTCACCGACAGCCAATGATTACTACGCACCTATAAATGTTGAAGAAAAATGGCAAGAAAAATCATAAAAGATAGTTAGTAGTCTAGTATGGTGACACAATTATTTGTAAAAATATTACCCCAAAGAGATAATATATTTTTATATTAATTTAATGTATTGACAATTCTTCATGGTATGTATATTCTAACTATTTCTTCTTTAATTATGTTAGTTTTCTTTGATCTTAGTTAATTTTAGGAGTAATTTGATATATTTCTTTGATTTTTAATTCATGAATTTAATAATATGTTTATGCTTTCATATCCTTAATGAACTAGGCATTTTTGTATTTTGTTTTTCACTGGTTTAACGTGGGGTTAAGATTGTTGACAAATCAACATAGCCTATATTGGATATTTTAATCACTTTTTTGTTTTGTTTTGGAAAAGACGATGATATGTTGAGCTTAGCTTGCACTCAGTAGGACAACTAACAATATGAGCTAGTAGATTTCACCTCAAATATTCCATCAATTTTTGCAGTGTGATATATGGAACAACTTGAGGTGTGAGAAATTTATGTTTTAAGACAATATATAAGTAGTTTTTACACTTGTTTTGGGTTTTGAAATCAAACGAGTTAGAGAAAAAAAGGATAAACACTTGAAAAATTATGAAATGAGAATTGAACATTTGGAAAGAGAGTTTGATATTTCTTTCGTTTTTCATCATGCCTAATACCATTATCACTACTGTTTTTATGTCAATTCCTATGAATAACCAAACCCTTTTGGCAAAGGTTAATATGAATATATTTTGATATATTTTTAATTAAATTATCATATTATTTATGTCACTGTTACATTTATGTTTTTCTCCTTTTGTTTGTATGTGTGATGTTTTTTCGTTACTTGATAAATTTCGAATTGCTTTTCAAGTTTTTTTTTTTAAGCATTGGGGGCAGATCGATCTGCAACACCCTGAATAGAATAAAATTAAAGTAGAGTACAAAAATCTGATGCAACATTAAGCCTGACCCAGTTTAAACAAAATACAAAGACGGATAATATAAGAAACCATCAATCTGAGTCCAAGGCAAACAATCACACACCAAGTGCACAATCCATTGAACCCGCGTATGAGTTTGAACCCGAATTGCAAAAAAGTGTGGTGTACGGCCGTTTATGAACACCAAACACATACTTCTTTTCAGGTTTACTTCAATCTTGAAAAATAGTTATTAATAAATTTTACTAGTTTTTAAATGTTGTCGTTGCAAGCAATTCCTCATTATTATCAGAAAGTTATTAGATGTTACTAAAGTATATTTATGTATCACATTTGTCCATTTATCCCATTGAATATATCTTAATTAAAAATGTTGCTTGTAATTACAGTTCAAACATGTTTACCAATATTTTGTTATTTTTTATTTCTTATATAACTGTTCATAATAGATAGAGATATATAAACAAACATACATCCATATATATATATATATATATATATATATAAAGAGAGAGAGGGGGTGGACATCATTTTAGCATGTTGATATCGGTGGAGCTTGAATATCATATAAAAAATAATGTATCATGGTTTAATCTTGTGTTTTATTAAAATGTATTTAGAAGGGGACACATTATATTTAAAGGTTGCCGATAAAATCATCTAGTTAAGAATAGTCATCGATAGCTCATGGATTCTCTATATCTCTAACGTGGAGAAGAAGAAAGGCAAGAAAAATGATAAAAGAGAATTAATAGTCTGAGAACGGTGACAAAACAATTTGTAAGAATAATACCCCCCAACGAGATAATATCTTTTTGTATCAATTTAAATTATTGATAATTCTTCATCATATGCATAATTATTCTTTTATTTCCTTAATTATCTTAGTTGTCATTGGTCATGAGTTAACTTTAGTAGTTATTTTATATATTTTATTGATTTTTAGTTCATAAATTTAATAAGATGTTTATTCTTTCATTTTCTTGATGAATTCATTAGTTTAAGGCGAGGTTGGGATTGTTGAGAAAGAAACATAACATTTATGGGGTATTTTAATCATATTTAGAAGTACATATTTCAAGATAAAGTCAAATAAATATTAGTACTCTTATGAAACTTATAGAGTAATAACAAGAATAGAGAGAAGGAGAGGAAGAGAGGAGAGAAAGAGAGCATTATGTTATTCTCTTGTATGTGTACAAGTATGATACATGTGAGCTCTATTTAGAAGATTGCTTTTTTAACATTCATTGTGTCTTAGTAACACAAGTAAATGACCAAAAAATCCAGCGGCAGTTAACTGCTGGCGTGTTTTTTAGTTATAAGCCAACGGTAGTTAACTACTGTTGAGGGATTTTAGCCTTTTATTTGTGTTTTTAGGAAGTATTGAAAGTCAGAAAAGCAATTGTCCTTTATTTGCTATATGGACATCCACTTATAATATTCATAACACTCCCCCTTGGATGTCCATTGAGGATATGCCTCATTAAAACCTTACTAGAGAAAAACCCAGTGGGAAAAAAATATCTAGTGAAGGAAAAAGAGTACAATATCCCTTTTGTGTGTGATAATCTGCCTCGTTAAAAACCTTACGAGGAAAACCCAATGGGATAAAACCATGGTTAAGGGAAAAAGAGTGCAGAACACATTTATGTCTCCCCCTAATAAAGACAATCATATATGAGATGAAGAAAGTCAAATAATATTTGTTCTAGTTTTTCAAAAGTTTTGCTTGCAACAACTTTGTTGAAAGATTTGGTTTATCTTCATAGTCTTCTTCGAATTAGTAGTACTTGAGATGTTTCTTCATATTGATTTGTCGCAAGAGCCTCTTTAAGAAATCCACAAGTTTCTTGTATTTGTAAAATCATCATCCTTACTAAAAGAACATTCTCCACTTCCTTGATTATGTTGTTTATCTAAGATACAAAACATATGCTTGACTTTGTTCTGATATCTGTATTTACTAACATTGACAAAACAAAATACTACGATACACATAGTTAACAAAATATATTAATGTCCTCGTTTGAACTATGATATGGTACTTCTGGACCAATTCAAGTTGTTTATTGTTTTCTTGAGGACATGATCTATAATAACATCAAGTGACATCACAATCATTATAGTACACAATCAACTAGATTTGTCCATATCAAATACATTTGTTATATAAGTTTTTTGATGCACAAAATCTCATTAAATCACAGCAAATCCAATGGAGAAGCAGAATCCATTAACAGTAAATTCACAGATGAGATATTTGTTTTGAGAATAAAACAATTATCATATTTAGATTTAACTCCAAAACAACTTATTGTCAAATTCACGTACTGAATCCAAAAAAAAATCACTTAGAAGAAAAATATTAGGTTTTTAAGTTTAAACCATTGATAAATTAAGGGGAGGACTTACATAAATTAATGTGCTGGCTTGATGCGAATCAATATCTCAAAATACAAAATTATTGATTTCCAAAATAATTTATATGACATGTTCTCATAACCAAAATAGAGATTATAAGGTATGGTCACATAAGTATCAGTTATATAATTAACTTTAGATGTCTAAAGCATGGATCTTTAAGTCCATTTTTTTTTAATCATATGCTAGCAGTGTTCAATATCAATTTCAATTGACAAATGATACTTATCAAATGTTTTCTGAAAAGTTTAGAAAATAAACTCTTTGTCAAATTTGTTGACAGAACAATCTCACAAACTTCTGGTTGTGAGTTAACAATGATCATACATGTCATTTAGTTGATCCACGCTTTCAGTGTATTGATTCACAAATATCACTTTATACACATTTACATGTATTGAGAGACTAAAATTCACAAATTTTCTACTTCCTTGAAGAAAAAAATTAAGACAAAGAAATTATTTAATTGAAGAATCTTGTGGCTCTTCAACACAAATCCATTAAAATTTAACTATTTTCGCATCATAATAAATTTGGGACAACCCAACCGGTCTTGCCAACGACAAACTTAGTATGTAAACTTCTGGTTTACAATAATATATGTTTTCATTGCACTAATATAAGTGTAATACAAATTAAAGAAAGAAGAAAAAAAATCTTTTCCACAAAACTTATTTTCTCCAAAGTATATCTCGTAATATAGAGATATTTAACATATATTGATTCAATATGATATTTAAAACTGAATAAAATTATATTAGAATGCAACTTCGATGAGTAATTTTGTTACTCTAAGTAACAATACATTAGCTCTTCAGGAGCATTGAGTAATCTTGCAGTTCTCTGAGAAAAGTATCACAAATGATCAAGAAAAATCATTATTTGAGCAAACCTTCAAGGATTGTTTAATATTTTTAAGAATTACCATTTTGAAAAATGATTTATAAACTTCTAGTTTACAATAATACATGTTTCATTTGTTTTTATCCATTTGAAGCAATATATATATCAAAAATATTATATCCAAATGAAACTATTCAACAAATAATCAAAATCCTTGATTTATCATTGGCATTGCCATAAATATATCAAATATAAAAGGGGTTAAACACAAAGTTTTTTCGACAAATAAAACTTTTTAAATTATAAATATTTTTCGAGAGAGTAATTAGGCAACACAAATATATATATTCAATCTATCACGACCTTTCACCATATTAATCAGTAACAATCAGATAGATCTTAAAAATTTGTATCAAGGTCTTGATATGTAGTTCTTCAGGAACTGAACAACAAATCTTCATAAATAATGACAAATAAAATTCAGACCTTTTGTAATTCTTCATGAACGTTTGATATTTAGGTATTAGTTCTTCAGGAACTAGATCACAAACACGATCTTTATAAACATGAATAAATTCACAAAACTCAAATATACATCACGTATAAAACAACAACATATCAAATGTTATTAATAATCTTTCTCTAAAAAAAAATGTTATTAATAATCAAAATAAATATTATATGTACCATTATAATTTTTATATATCACAGAAAAGAAAAGAATTGAAATACTCCGATTTTTTTGACGTTAAAAGACAATTTTATTAACGAAAGTCTGACAAGAAATCAAATGCCAAGACTGTAGAAATACAATGCGGAGTTTCTTCGACCCATATGAAATCTAAATTTTTAAGAGCATATTTAGCTAAATAATGAGCAGCTTGGTTGGCTTCATGCCTAACATGCAAAAAATTTAAACTACGAAAACTACCCTTAAAACTAATACAATCTTGAATAATAGAGCCAACATAGTTGGGAGATTGTTGGTGAGCATTCAACGCTAAAACCACATTAAAAGCATCTGATTCTGTATAAGATTCAGAAAAGACATGTCTTTTGCAAATTCCAAAACCTTCCGCATAGCTAAAGCTTCTGCAACCTCTGAATCTGGTAACGAAAAGACTTGCCAGGAACTAGCACCAACAACAACACCTTCATTATCTCTCACCACAACACCAATACCCTACTTATCACCCTCTATCGGACCTGCTGCATCAACATAAGCTTATAGAAACTATTAAAAGGAGGTGTCCAATGAACATCAGATATGGGCAAAATTTGACCTCCAATTAGTGTCTCCACCAACACTGTACTAGCACTCTTGAAATTCACAATAGATCTTTGTGCCTTTTAAATAGTGGCAGCCACATCAACATCAGTCCCCTCAAAACATTTCTTATTTCTAGCACACCATATCTCATAACAAAAGGCCAAAACATGGACTATAATATCCCATCGACATCAATAATATTTTCCTCCAACCACTTATGAAAAGGAACATACCTGGAATCATGCAAATTAAATACCACACCCAAAGAGGAAGCAAACCATATTTGCTTTGACCAATGACATTTCATAAAGAGGCGTGAAATTGTCTCATTATGTTCCCCACAAAGAACACACAATGGGTCGCTACTTATTCCTTTTTTAAACATATCATTTTTTACTGGTAGTTTTTCATGTAGAAACCTTCAAGAAAAGTGAATGTGTCTTGGAATAATTTTTATTTTCCATAATTTTTTCCACACTTGGTGATTTTTGTCTTGCTTGAGCTATATGAGCCATCTACTTCACGCCTTGCCTTTAAGAAATGGTATGAACTCTTCACAGAAAAAGTAGCTGACCGTGAAGCACCCCACACAAATTCATCTTGCAATTGAGAGAAAGAAATTGGCAATTGAAGAATTTGTTGAGCCTCAAAAGGAAGAAATATTTCATTAATTAAAGGAGCATTCCAACATCGAATATCATGGTGAATGAGATCTGAGACAAACATGATATCACAATTAGGGGGTTTAGGGGACCAAATCTTGTATCCAATTTGATAGGGAAGCCAATTATCCTCCCATACATTAATTAGACGACCGTCTCCTACTCTCCAATTACCAGCTTTCTCAATAACATCCACTCGTGCTTGCAAAATACTTCTCCACGTATAATTTGGGCAGTAACCAGTTGAAGCTTTCAAGAAATTGCTTCTAGGAAAATACCTTGCTTTCAAACATTGTGAGATCAATAAATCGTCGTTGTGCATAATACGCCAACCTTGTTTAGACAACATTGCAAGGTTAAACTCATGAAATGTTCGAAAGGCTATTCCACCTTTCTTTTTTTCCTCACATAATGTCTCCCATTTAATCCAATGAATTTTACGTTCACCTTGTTTGCTACCCCGCCAGAACTTACTAATCATACTTTCAATATGCTCACATAAACCCATCGGAAGTAGAAAACAGCTCATCACATACGTAGGAATAGCTTGAACCACTGATTTGATCAAAACTTCTCTCCCAGGAGTTGATAGAAATTTTTCTTTCCAACCTTTCAGCTTCTTCCACACCCTATCTTGGACAAAATTGAAAACCTGTTTCTTAGACCTACCAACAAAAGCAGGCAGCCCCAAATACTTTGAATGACACTCAACAACCTTAATTTGCATCCAACCACAAAATTTTATGATCATCAGGTACATTTCGGCTAAAAGAGATTTCAGAATTGTCCAAATTAATAAGTTGACCAGAAGCAGATTGGTAAGTATTAAGAATTTCTTGAATGGTTTGAGAATCTTGGAAAGAATACCTACAGAAAATGAGGCTATTATCTGCAAAAAATAAATGATTAATTTTTGGAGCTCCTCTAACAATTTGAATTCCATGAAGGCCGTTTTCTGCTTGTGCCTCATTTAGAAGCCCAGAAAAAACCTCAGCACATAAGATAAATAGGTAAGGAGATTGTTGAGGATAAAACTTTTGACAAGGGCTTCCATTCAACAAAACAGAGAAAGAAAACTGGAAATACAATTGAAGATCAGGTTCTGCCATTTTTGAGAAAAACCCATAGACTGAAGCACCTCAATCAAAAAGTTCCACTCGATACGATCATATGCTTTTGACATGTCTAGCTTTAACGCCACACACCTTTTCTTGCCTTTTCTTTTTTTCCTCATATAATGAAAATATTCAAAAGCTAGCAAGGCATTATCAGTAATTAAACGTCCCGGCACAAAAATACTTTGAAATTTTCCAAAGATATCCGGAAGAATCAATTTCAACCTATTTGCAATAGTTTTCGTAATTATTTTAAAAATGACATTGCAAAGAGAAATAGGTCGAAAATCACCGGGCACCTTCGGCTTCTCCTTTTAAAATTGAAACGAAACTGTTCAAGAAAAATTCAAAAGAATCAGATCACGCTTAAAACAAAATTGCGGTTATTGTGATACCCAATATTACGTTTCTTTTTAAAATGGATATTTATTGCTCTGAGTTTAAAATTATTTCAACTAATTGGCATGGTTGAACATGTTTTTAGAAACACAAGAGTAAAAAAAAAAAACTGCACTCATTAAAATAATTTCAAGAATGTGAAGCCAGTTTCTCTCTTAACTGTAAATAAGTTTCAAATGACCAATAATTTTAATTTGCTCCTTTCAAAATAATTTTAATTTGCTAATCATGGTTATTCTAAAATAGCAGATCATTTTCCTTAATTCAAGAGTAACAGTTCAATAGCAAGATATATTTCCTTTTGTATTCATCTTCGGCCAATCAAATTTATGACATTTAGTCAAATTAAACTCATGGCAATTAAAGGCAATAATGAATCACAATGGTTCTCTAACAACATAATCATAATATTCAAAAATTAATCTCATTAAATCACAGTACATTCAACGGAGAAGCAGAATCCAAAGTAAATTCACAGATGAGAGATTTGTTTTGAGAATAAACCAATTATCAGATTTAAGTCCAAAACAACTGATTGTCAAATTCACGTACTGAATCCAAAAACAATTTTCCGCGACTAATCACTCGCAATCGGAGCTTATTTAATCACAATATTGTATTAAACTTTTTATTGAGTTCTTCAAGAATTCAAGGCTAATATTATTCACAATCAAATCAATTCCTAGGAATGCTTCAATGATGATTTCTCAGAGATAAAAATTGGTTTTTTTTTTTAAGTTCTCCATGAACTAACCAACAAATTTAAACAAAATATGAGACTGTTTGGATTCTTCTGAAATTCAAAGAGAGAATAAACTCTAAACTCTTGAATTCTTCTGAAATTCATATAGAATAAAATTTGGTTTTGAAGTTCTTCAAGAGCTATGTAACTATTGTATGATCCTTCTAGGATGTATCATCACCAAATTCTTCAGGAATTTATAGAAAATAAAACCGAGTTTTTAAGTTATTCATGAACTCTTCAACATATCTAAACAATAAAATCCATTGTTTAAGCAATCCTTCACGGATGCATTGCTATTGAATTCTTTTGGAATTCATAGATAAAAATCGAATTTCTGTTCACAATCAATCATTTATTGTGTAATCATTTAGGGATCCAAGTTCTCGAAAAACTATACACAATCAATTATTTGTGCAATCCTTCATGAATTAATACTTTTGAATTCTTTAGAAATTCATGGAGAATATTGAGTTCTTCAAGAACTCTATAATAGATCTCAATATAGATCAATCCTTATGCAATTCTTCAAAGATGCATGAGTTTAATTCTTCAAGAATTCAACAATTAAAAAAATCATTTTATTTGATTATTTTCTGCAATCTTATTGTACGAGTTTTGATTGCAAGGAGGAATCAAGTTCAAATGTTGCTTCAAAAGGTACAAACCCAATCAAGAATGAATCTCACATGATCAATTATCATTACAAATAGGGATAGCATAATCTTTCAAAAAAAATAGGCATAGCATATATGAATCTATGAAATATTAGATTAGCTAATTCAATTATCCACATGGCCTATACAATTGTAAGCAAATATATGAAATACACACATTAGAACATATAATTTAAATAACAACACATTAACGTACCTTTTCAATTGGCAAGAGTCATGTCGTGCTGATAACGTGTTATGAAACTTATAGAGTAATAACAAGAATAGAGAGAAGGAGAGGAAGAGAGAAGGAGAGGAAGAGGGCATTTTGTTATTCTCTTGTATGTGTACAAGTATGATACATGTGAGCTCTATTTATAGAGAAAGATAATCACTTATGGAACAAGCCCAATAATCTAGTAATATGCCCCATAATCCTATTTGGCATTTGCTATAGGGACATCCACTTATAATATTCATAATAAGTACCTAATTTTGTTTTCTCTTGATTTTATCGATTGAACATCGATCATATCATTGTATCAACCGTAGGGGTGGGAGTTTATTATGTTAGCATCAATGAAGCTGTACTTAGATATCAGAAATTGTAGGGGAGACCTTATATTTAAAGGTGGCCAACAAAATTCTTTGGTTTAGATTAGTCTCTGACAACCAATGGATTCTCTGTATCTATAACATGGAGAAGAGGACAGGCGAGAAAATTGATAAAAAAAAAAAAATCACTTTTAAAAGTATTGCATCCGTTTGTTACAACTTTTTTTAAAAAATCAAAATCTAAAAAAAAAATATAAAAACAGCTTCAAATGAGAAGCTATTAAGAGTAGCTTCTAAAAAAACAGATTTTTTTAGAGGAGAGAGAAAATATGGATCAAAACATTGAACTAATTTTGTAATAAAAAATCGCTTTTATATACCTGTATCCAAACAAACTAAATTATTCAAAAAAATTATTTTTATTACGGTAAACACACGCAAAATAGATTTTGATTTTGCATAAAATCTCCATAAAATAATCCAGAGATTGCAAAATCACTTTTATTTTAATCCGTAATAAACGGGCCCTTAATAAGATGTTTATGCTTTCATTTTCTTGATAACCATTCATTTTTCGTAGTTTGTTTTTTAAGGCGAGGCTGGGATTGTTGAGAAAGAAACGTAACCTATATGGGATGCTTTAATCATTTTAGAATTATGGATTTCAAAATGTAGTCAAATAAATATTACTACCTAACTTTGTTTTCTCTTGATTTAATCAAATGAACCTTTTCACTTAAAGGATTAAAAATGTTCCTCCTTGTGCTTAAAAATGCTATTATTTCTCGCCATACAACTGACGTAAACCATTGATAGCCAAATACCAATCAAACATTGTTCGAATAGCTCCCTAACCCACCAAACTGCACTAGACGAACCAATGAATTACCATGAGTTGCCGTTCAGAAACCTAAGCAGCCCGAAACTAGAGACCAAAACCGATCATAAAAAGTCACATTTAACAAATAAATCATCAATTTGCCAAATAGTTGTGATCAATTAGAGCAATAATATGCCGCCTTACCAAGTTATCCTTAGTCGGAACAAAATTAAGGAACAACTGTCAAGCAAAAATATGAATTTTTAACTGAACCGCTTTTAGCCACAAAACAAATTATCCTTTTGGTCATTAGTTAATATCAGGAATTATTCTTGACAAAAAAAAAAGTTAGGAGTTATTTAATATATTATATTGATTTTTTGTTCATGAATTTAGCAAGATGTTTATGCTTTCATTTCCTTGATGACCCATACATTTTTCATAGCTTTTTTTTTCTTTTGGTTTAACGCGAGACTGAGATTGTTGAGAAAGAAACATAGTCTTCATAAGGTATTTTAATCATATCTAGAGTTTTTATTTTTTTTGAGGGAAATCATATCTAGAGTTAGAGATTATAGAATTCGAAACTCAAAAACATGCTCCGTGGGTGGAGAACTTCATTTACATTAGACTTCAATGTTGGCCACAATTTGAACTAGAATGAGGTGAAGTATTCAAGAATCTATTGTTTTCCTTTTCAAATCGAGGTGAGAAAGAAGCAAGCATCTACATGAGAAACTTTGAGCTTTACCACTTTAGTTCCGATGTGATTATTTACCAGAAGTTGTTTTACTATCACTTTAAAAAGATAAGTACTTTAATTTCCTACAATAGTACTGAATCAGATACTACACAGAAACTAAAGTGTCAAAGTGCAATCCGCACATTTCTTTTTGGCCTAATACGTAACACACTTACTGTCTTTCTCCTCTCAATATTTTACTCTAAACTCTCTTATTTACTTAGTATTTAATTTGTATACACATATAAAATATTTTTACGGATGCATTCGATTAAAACATGTCACGTAAATATTTGTGGAGATATATATTTTAAAAATTATCTTAAGAAACTATAAAAAAAGTTTTACACCGTACTTATACAGACTAATCTCATAGGTCATATTACTACACATGAATTAAGAAGAAAATGAAAATAATAAATTTATTATGATTTTAAATGTAATTTTTTTACGGATGATTTTAAATGTAATGATTTTAGAGTGATGAACATAGTATTATTAATGAAATTATTAGCTAGATAATATATTATTAATAAATACCTTAAAAAAATAAATGTCACTTATTTGAAGTTATATTTCTTTGAAAGACAATTATATTAAGAAGCGAGTGATTCTAATTAACAATATCTAACATTCAATCACCATAGCTTGCCATCACCACATGTCATCCCTTTATAAAAAAAAAATCGACATTTACAAAATTCCTTTCTTGTTAACAGAGCCATGCATGGATAGCTTTTGAAGAAAATCATACTAACATTAATCCTTATATCACAAGTATATACATCACTTTACAAACACTGAAACACACACTACTAACCTATTGCTAGTTCCCCTATATAAATAATAAGTGGCATTTTCATAGTTGCACACTCATTCATATCTACATGCAAGAAACTCAAATAATTACTAAACCAAATTAAGAAAAAAATGTGTGGTCCTAGAGCAGTTTTGAATATTTCATTACTAGTATTAGTTACCTTAAAAGCTCTTATTGTTCTACCCGTTGAGTCATGCCCTACTTCTGAATGGGCGTCACTCATGTCTTTCAAAGCAGCTCTCAACGAACCTAACTTTGGAATCTTTCATTCATGGAGAGGTACCAACTGTTGTTACGGTTGGTACGGAGTCAGTTGCGACCCTACCACACATCGCGTCGCAGAAATCACACTCCGCGGCCTCACTGTTGGTGACAACCATCGCCGCTACAAACATACCAAAACCACGACAAATGGATACATGACCGGACACATCTCCCCATCAATTTGCAACCTAACACAACTCTCTAGCATTACCGTCTCCGACTGGAAGGGCATTTCAGGAAATATCCCTGGATGTATCACAACTCTCAATTTTCTCCAAATCATAGATCTCTCCGGAAATCTTATCTCTGGAAAGATTCCATATGATATTGGACGCCTTACTCAGCTTACGGTGCTTAATCTTGCAGACAATCATATCTCAGGAAGGATTCCAACGACGCTTGTAAACCTCTTCAACTTAATGCAACTTGATCTCCGCAACAATGCCATTGGAGGCCCTATTCCTGGGAACATTGGCCGACTCAAAAAGCTGAACCGGGCGTTACTAAGTCACAACCGAATTAACGGTCGAATTCCACGGTCCATTTCAAATATTTATGGGCTAGCAGACTTGGACTTGTCCTTGAACCGATTATCCGGTCCAATTCCTTTTTCGCTAGGACAAATGTCGGTCCTGGACTCGCTGAACCTGAAGTATAACGAATTGACAGGGAGGATCCCAAGTACTTTGTTGGCTTCTAGAATGAGCCATTTGGATTTAAGTAGAAACGCTTTAAGGGGACCTATACCGGACGTGTTTAGTGAAACTTCATATTTCATTAACCTTGATTTGTCACGGAACAATTTGAACGGTTTAATTCCTAAGTCTATGGCATTAGCTTTGTACATTGGCCATGTGGACTTTAGTCACAACCATCTCATTGGAAAAATTCCGATTGCTTCTTCCATAAGCCATCTTCAACCTGCATCGTTTGCATACAATCGACACCTTTGCGGCAAGCCACTTAAACCCTGCACTCATGGTCACATACACAAACATGAATAAATAGGTTGGGTTTGTCCCATACCCAAATATAAATATAAAAATACTATTATACTTAATTTGAGCGCTTCTTACCCCTCTGACTTCAAACTCATGTTTTCTAAAGTGTGTTATTGAACGACACAAAATATTAGGAAGAATCTATCTTTGGGGTGGAGGCATAGCCTTTGTATTTTAGTTTTTGGTTTTCAGCATCCTCCTTATATTTGCGTGTCTTTGAAGTTTCAGCATGCAATATACATTGTTTTGGATGAAACTAATCTATCCCCATCTCTCTCTTTTTTTTTGTCTCTTTTATTTAAGGTTTATTTTAGGCTACCTTTAAAGAATTGGGGGTAGTTTACTCAACAAACTATGAAAATTAGCCACATTAATAAATCAACAGTAGAGTAAAAAATTAGTTTGTGGGTATATAACTTGCAACTGGACGCATGTGACTAATTATTTTGTGGATAAATTATCCACCTAGTCTCACCTTTCTTTAAACATATACTGCCTTTGTTCTTTTTGTAAGTATAATTTTGTACTCATAAAATGAGTGCTTATAAAAAGTGAGTATAATTAAACGAGAAACGTTTTGTAGACACCCAAACCTCTCTTTGACATCTTGAGAGAGAAAGATCATGGAGAGAATTATGTGATAGATTAATGATGTAATAAAAAGAGAAATGAGGAGAAAGTGTGGTGATGAAATTTAGTAACACTACAACATATTTAAGATTTAGTATCATTTGATAAATGTTACTAAATTTTTACAAAATATTACTGTTCGAATTTAGTAACATTTTACAATTGTAAGTAAAACCATGTTACTAAAAGGATTTAGTAACATTGTTACCATTAGTAACATTTAACAATTGTTATCTGTTATGTTGCAAACTAATTTAGCTCCAAATTAACTGTGAAACAGCAACAAAATTTGTCATATTACAGATTGAGAGGACAACTTTTACTATCAAATATGTTACTATATCCTTTTACACTATCACCTGGTAGCACTTTAATAAATGTTACAGATAAAATGAGTACTAGTTGCTCTGATCAAAAGATTTGGTTTACTGAAAGATTAATTATCGACCTTACCATCTCACTTATGCCCTTATAGTTTAAGTTTATTCTTGGATCAGTTAAATCAGTGGCAACACTTGGTCAAAACAAGTGACATAAAATAAGAATAAGTCGTAAAATGGTTTCTAAATCAATGCAAATAATTTGATTTGCATTGCTAATATTTTGTAAGAGAGTTTCTTCTTCATAGTGTCAAGAATAAGCTACTCCACGGTGCTATGATTTGCATTTGCAAATTATGCACTACAAACCAAAAAGAGACAAATAATGAAGCAATATATCATATTTTTTACTCAAGCTGTATAGTATTTCAAAGACAATTTTATTTTTTCACTTATAATAGATAGATGGGTTAATTAAAATAATTCATTAATTAGTCCATTTACATTCCACTGAAAATTCAGTAAAAAAATTCAGACTATCCACTTAGAGTACCAAGCACAAGAAATCAGACTTGCTGCTAGGATTATATTCCCTTAATGCTTTCCCAGCAACAAAACTTGCTGCTTAGTTAAAACTAGCTTCAGAATCAGACTTCTACCTGAGCTTAACTCCTGAACCAGAGCGCATATCACTATGCACGTAACAATCTTTATTGCTTTTTGATTCTAAAGATATGGTTGAATTTCCTCCATCCAGTCTATTAATGTCCCAATTGCTGGTGGTGTGACCGACGAGAAGATATGGCCTGTAAAAAATTGCTTGAACAGATGCATATTCTGGCCTGTCATCTGAATTTTATTTGAAAACAAATTCTTTCATTGATTATCTTGTGAAGCAAGAAGCTACCTTTTATGGCTTCTTTTCAGATGGTAAGAGGCAACTGAAGGGTCAGCTTGTCACCGGCACTCCATTGTCGTGTGATTGACAAAATATTCCCTAGAGATCAAGACGGTAAATATTACTTTCATGTTTAAAATGTTAATCTTTCCCTCTATAAAATACACAAATATGAAATACTAGTTACTTTGTATAAGTGTGTTTTTGTACTAATATAAGGGAATGGCCTGAGAGCTTGTTCTTTTTCGTCTTCTTCTTTCTTAGGTGATTAAACATCCTAGCATCCATCCGCATGAGATAAGGGAAGGAAAGGCATAGTCATTACATCATATGGCGAGGTGCCGTAAAAGCTCCTTACTGGATATAATCTTATGATTAGAGGTTGTTATACGGCTTCTTGTTGTGATCTGTGGTGTCTTGGTTAAATCTAATTTTCACATATATGTGGAATTTTTCATCACTTAGAATATATTGAATCGATTGGAGTTCTGAATCAAAGTCAGAAGCTTATTAACTAGAAAATATTATTTATTTGTTAAAGTATTCTTGTAAATTTATTAACACCTATTTTTATAAAATATTTACATTATTTCAAAGATCTTTTTTTCAAGTTTAATAAGATCCAGATTTTGAAGTTTTAAACTCTATTGTTATATGAACTTAACCATAATAAATTTCATGAAGTCTAGAATACCAAATCATCATTTATCGTAAAAAAAAAAGATATCACATCATCATGATAAGTACAAAGTCAATGTCTTAACTCAAAATAAAATATTTTTCCTTCGCAGAGTCTTACAATTATCCTCATAATCAAATAAAATATGTAATATTTTATCAAGATCCAAGAAAATCAGTCAAGAACATATTATTAAACTCAATATTGATGTCACAATATCAGAGCCTGGAACTCAATTTAAACATAAACAATAATCCAACAAACTTTAAAGAACAACATAATATCGGTGAGAGAATAACCATCCGCTTTAGTTTCGTACACAAACGCCTTGATTCTACTCCTCAGTCTTGTCATGGGGATAACCTGCATATAATGAATAGAAAAGAAACACATAGAAAATAGGTAGTGAGAAATGTGATATGATACTTAAAGTGGTACAACAATAACAATGCATGGACATTGCAAACCATCAAAAGTGTACATAAAATTGAACAAGAGAAACGTATACCAAATGAGCAATTCCTACACATCTACTATATGTATATCATATCAATAACTCATACTTAAGAAATTATAATAGGGGAGCGAGGGAAGTAAAAGAACACCATCCATCGGGGTGAACTTTAAAGCATCACACTCTCACCAGTGTTAGAACTTTAGACAACTAGTTAGAGTTTCTTGGCTTTAGAACTATGCCGTAACATCAAGGAATCATAAATAGTATTATTAGGAAAACTATGAATATGATGAACATGGACTACGGGTATGAATGAAAATTGACTAAGGTTATTGATATGAATGAATATGGTAACATGACTATATCCTTTAAAAAAATGTCTAGTTAGTCATTTTTATGGATCAAATTACCACAACTTGTAGATATTATTGGTGGAGAATTCAATTAGAATTCATTGATGTTATGCCACCATCTTGTGTATGGATGTACAAGGTTGATTATTGGTCCCATCTTTTAGAAAGGATATTATCATTATTTTGAACATGGCTAGATGACACTATAGTGGTCTATTCTGGCCCGAATTATGGACTCTAATAGACTTATAGCTTTTAGATTTATCAGTTTCAATGTTAGGATTTAGTTTAGCGTGCATCCAATTGCTAGGAATGATTTGAAAGGAACTTTACCAACGATGTATGATATGATTGAGTCGAGGATGAAAGGTGGTTTATTTATGTGTTTCACTTACTTCCATCTTATTATTATGATGTTTATAGACTTTTAGTCCCTGTTTAAAATGATTCTCCTTTATAAGGCTTTGAATTTTCTTGTATTGTTAGAGTAACCCTTGTACTCATTTTTCGATTATATATATAACAATGTTCTAACACGATCAAACAATGAAAAGGCTTAGACAAATGGAAAAAATATATTTTTACCCTATTTGGGAATGTTCACACAATAACCCCTAATGCACCACAAAAGATCTTCATCATTACTAGAATTTTTTTCCTGACAATCGACGTTAGTTTCACACTCTCCTGTAATGTAAAATAAGGATATGAGAATAGTATTATATATAAGTGAAATATTGTGTCTAAGGTAAAAAAAGAATAAGAATGAGCTTACTTTTATCCCCGAATACAACAAGAAACAAAGAAAGATAAATGATCACAATATAAAAAAGCTTGAGAATTCCAGCCATATTTTATTTATGTTTTAACTTTGTATCTAACAAATGGTGAACTGTTTGATCACATTATATAGTGAAAACCTCATCCAATGTTTAGATCAAATAAATAGTATTTAACAATTCTTCTGTTGCACGAAATTCCTCAATAATTTAGCATAACTATTAGATGTCACTAAAATAAATTTATGTATCATGTTTGTCCCTTTAACCCATATAATAGATCTTACATAAAAGGTTGCTTGTAATTATAGTTAAAACTTATTTATCAAGCTTCTCTATTTGTTTTTTTTTTATTGGAAATAGAACCACCAAAATTTCTCCATGACAGAAAAACCAATTAAAATGGAGATGATTATTTTAATTTGTCATTATTTATATAAGAAACAACACCAATTTGCTAGGAATGATTTGAAAGGAACTTTACCAACGATGTATGATATGATTGAGTCGAGGATGAAAGGTGGTTTATTTATGTGTTTCACTTACTTCCATCTTATTA
>Ga0228710_1000453_pt1 | contig 51234 bp, 34 predicted proteins | sample MedpolnodulmetaG_FD_177995 | JGI IMG/M metagenome (GOLD analysis project Ga0228710, IMG submission 177995) | Root nodule microbial communities from Medicago polymorpha collected in Santa Monica, California, United States - pink nodules | ecosystem: Host-associated > Plants > Roots > Nodule... | reverse complement strand
AGCAGACACAAAGCAATTTTATACTGGATCCTCCCACAACAAAGGAGTAGTCCAGTCTCCTTGCACTTCAAAAGTATTTCACTATAATCACTATGGATTTCAAATTGCCCAAGGACACTTCCAATATACTTCTCAATGCTCAAGCACAAGTGCTAGAGAATTTTATACTTAAGCACAACTGCTAAAGACTTCCTGCTCTAGGACTCTACCTAAAGACTTCTTACTCAAGGACAACTCCAAAAGACTCCCCTTTGCTTAAGCACAACTTCTTAAGACTTTCCCTTGCTCAATCACAACTGGCTGAGACTCCTAGGTGCTCAAGGTTTCACCAAGAGATTTATATGCTAAAGCACGCAGGCGAGAGACTTTTTAAAATGTTTACACAACTGTAAAAAAAATTAATTTGCTCTTACATTGGATTTAACATTGGTAGTGTAAACTGAACAAATGAACAGACTCTTTAGGATTTATGAGATATGAACTTCAAAGCTAAAATCTTAAGTGTTTTGCGCTATTAGATTTGACAGAGTAATGGCATAGAAAAATAACAGAGTCTTGTTACTTCTTCTTCAGGTTTTCAGCTCTTATATAGGTAGTAATTTTAGAGATGTTTTAGAAGAGTGCAAGCGCAAATAGAGTTGTTGAGAAGCTTCAATCAACAACATTGACCCTTTACTTGATATGAATAATTCCGTTGAAATATCCTTTGAATTTCCTTTGTTGAAGGAAGAATTATCCATCGCATTCTCGTTGTTCTTGAGGTCCTTTGTCTGTTTGCACATGTAGACAGAAGAAGACAAAAGAATTGCTCTATCGGATACTATGATAGGGATAAATCACATAATAAGACAAAGCTTACATGGATTTTGGGTCCCTCATATCCAATTATACTAGTCGAATTCTGAGTCTGATGTCCTACACTGAATCTGTTGAGATAACTCTCCAGCTTCTCTGAGGCATCCTTCTTCTAAGGACGTTGACTTTTGGTTGACCTTCCTTTAGATCTTCTACCATAGTCTTCTAAACTTATCATGTTCCTTCTGATGCTCTTCATATGTTCATTCTTTATGATAGACTTGTCCTTAAATCTGCACACTTGAACATATGTTAATATTCAATTGTTCTTCAATACTTTGTTATCATCAAAATCCTAGATGACTTGTGTGAACCATTCTTGTTCTAACAAAGTTTCTTCCTTGACATGGTCGTTTGGAGAAAATGGAGTCACAATTGAGGATTGCAGCCAATACCTCGACTAGATTCTTGCTCCATCAATAAATTTTCCACGACCAATGGGAAAATAATGTCTTTACCAATAAAAAAATCAGTACTTCATGTCAAGACTATGTTTGGCGTATGCACTTGAGATCTACAAAGAGTCTTGTCATTATGGATCAACTATCATTATTAGTAACTAGAAGGCCATGTCAACATAAACCAATCGAGCTTTCACAAACGGTAAGAGTGCTAACATTTGTGGCACCATCTAGCTTTTATGAAGCACAACCGGTTGATTATATTAAAATAATTATATTTATTTTCATTCATATAGTTTCTATAGTTTAATTAATCTATAAAATAAAATATACGTAAAAAGACATATTAGTATAATGTACATGGACGGAAATTTTGAAGTTATGCATTAATTACCGAAAATAATTTTACAATTAAGCAAAATATGAAGCTATATTGATAATTAAAAAGTTAAAGTGATTATTAAAATATTTAATTTAATATATTACTTATTAAGTCAAAAGTGAAAATATAAAATATTACGTTAGAAATGGACAATTTTTCGATATTTAGAACACAGATTTGCTTCATTTTCCTTGTTCTGTGTAAACCCATCAACCCTAATCCCACAAATCCAATATTCGTACTCTATTTCTTTGATCAACAAATATAACTTTTTGTCCTCCTTGATCTCACCTAAACAATTCCTCAAACCATCAAATTGATCTTGAAATATCAAAACCCTAAACCAGATTCTTTCAAATGAATCGTCCCAAAACACAATCGGACCGAGGGAATGGAATAATCTTTGAAGTTGATACATTTATTGTCCTAGAATTAGGCAAGACAGCTGATGGGGAATATTATGTTGAAAGTCGTCATGAGGAGAAAATTCTTATGACTACAATGGAGTCTCCTTGTGAACTTACAAATGTTGCTCGAGATGATCACTGGGAGCTGTTCTTATCTCAATTGGAGAACCTGCGACAATCTATGGAAGAACGGTTTGATCAGATTGAAACTAGTATTGCATTTTTATCTTCTCGGATGAACTCCCTTGAATGCCTCATTCACGACACTAAGAAGAATTGAGGTAATTTAAATATCCGATGTGTTTTGATCATATTGAGCCTGCTTTTAATTATATTTAACTCAATTAATTTTTAATTATTGATACTTCTAAGAATTGTGCGGCTTAAGAAATTTTTTACTCTTCACGAATGAAAATGCATATTTATGTTCATTAGGGGTATAATTTTGTGATTGAGATGTTTATACATACGCACTATACATATAATGGATTGATGTAATTTCTAGTAATTACTTTCTAAATTTTACAATATTTTTTTATCAAACAAAAAGGACGAAAAATCATTCAAATCTTACTTTTATGGAGATTTGGGGCATTGTTCTTTGAAAATTATTTTGTTTTTCCATCCTCTTGTGACAAAGATTTATCCTTATATTTTTATGGATAGTGTGATCTTTGCTCATTGTTGGGTTGAGAATGGAGCTATCATAATCATTGAGATATTTTCTCTATTGAGTTATGGTAAATATTTATTAAGGAGAAGAAGATATTGACATAATCATGGGTAATAAGTAGACTTAGATGAAAAGGTTGGCCCTTGACCTTTTTGTACATTATTTATAATGGTTCGTAATTTGTGTTTATGATTTAATTACTAAATAGTGCACATTGTGTATATTAAGGTCCCTGCTTCATGGATTATGCTTAATATTATTTTACCTTGATATGATTAAATTGAATATTGTATGTTGTATTATCGATATAAGGTTTCAATAGAGAACAAAGAGACAATGTCTTTCTAATATGATTAACAATGGTGTTGCAATAGCATAGATTTCAAACCAACATATAACAAAACTCAATGGACTACTAACTTACTAATATATAGGCACAATAACTTAACTCCAATAACTTAAGTCCAATACTTTATTATCTAACACCTACCCTCAAACTCATGATGCATCAACAAGAAACATTGTGAGTTTGTCAAACAAAATACGAAAAACATGCTAAATAATTTTAAATTCGAACAATACCCCTTAAGCTAAAGCTTCTAAGCTTTAAGCTTGTTACAAATTAACCCAGAAAATAAACCAAATCAGCTGATAGCAGAACCAACGGAGAGCAGCAACCGAACTGAGTTATCTTCATAGAGAGCTCCAACAACCATCACCATCAACCAGCCAAAGAAAAAAATCAAGTCAAATCAAACCAAACAAAAAGAGAAGCATCCAAACAGAAGAGCCGAGAGAGAGAGAGAGAGAGAGAGAGAGAGAGAGAGAGAGAAGCAATTAATCATAAGAATCAAAAGGGGGAGAAACAATCAATCATAAGAATCAAAAGGGGGAGAAACAATCAATCAGAAGAATCAAACAGGGATAACCAATCAATCAAATGAATCAATAGAGAGACAATCAAACATAAGAAACCAATAGGGAGATAAACCATCAAACACACACACACACACACATAATCAATCAAACAACCAAATGGTGAACACTTAACTCACCAAACAACTAAATTATGAGCATTCGACTCAACAACCAAACAAACAAACCAATTGTGAAAATTATCTTTGACTAACCAAACAACCAGAACCAGACAAAACCAAACAAATCTAAATCAAGCTAAACCAAGCTAAATCGAACGAAACCAAACCAAGACAAATTAAAGAACAAGTGTGAACCAAAATGATCCAAACCAAATTCAAAGCCCTGTCAAAAATTGGAGACACAAACAACCAAATAAGCAACTTTGATCAAACCACCATTTACCAAAACTTCTAGGGTAGCCGCACCAAGCATATTAATAGCAATTCGTTTTTGCATTCGAATTAGACATACAATTTAGGATCTGGATCCTCGACGGCCAGTTTCTCTGCTGTTCCATCTCGGTCATCAGACAAATCCAACAACATAGATATAACATGAAGTAAAAACATTTTGCCCCAGCCAATACCTATGCCTTTCCATCTTTCTCAGGAACTCTCACACTTATGTGCATCCTTCTTCTTAATATTCAGGCCGATCATTTTTTTTCATTTCTTACAATTCTGTGTTTCTATATAATAATATATTTTATTCAATTTTGTTCAACACCTCAATATTCATGTTGTTCAACAATGTTACTCCTAACTATTAAGATTTCCAAATCAATTGAAACCATACAAGGCAACAACATATGATTGAATAATAACAGGATTCATCAAAACATGTGTTACAAAGACACGAGCAACATAATAGATCTCAATAGTTAACATCAAAATCTACAAATTGAAGAACAAACTTTGCAGCAAAATCAATTGCAATTTTAAGACCAAATCCAAAGAGTTTGAGTTACCAACAAAATCAATCCCATCAACAAACTGTCACCATGGGTCGATTGTTAGACTGCTTCTTGTTCTCTTTCTCTCTCGATGACACTCAATGGTTTCATACAGAGGGAATTCGTACAAGAAAAGGGAAAATTCAATTGTTTTTAATTTTGTGCTTATACTTTATATCCAAGCCGTTAGATTAATCAAATGGATGAGATTGGTGCAGCAGAGGCAACATCAAAGAAATTGGTTGCTGAGGATTTGTTTTTCATACAATTTATCATAAAATTTCATAACAACCACACCAAATTAACGAAATTGAGTGGATCTCCCTTTTTTTTTTCCTTCTTATTATCGATCTGCCTCTTAATTAATCCAATAACTTCAAGCGCAACTATGGTAGCAAATTCCAAATTGTATACTCGATCCAACTCCTTTTTTTTAACGACAACTTTCTCAATCCAATGTTGCAAGTGGTGTCTATATAGCAATAGTTTCATATATCCAACTTCAACTTTGTCTTCAAAATCAAATGGATGAACAAAATTAAACTAAACCAAACTATCATGAAATTATTCAAGCACAAGAAACAAAACAAACCAAAACAGACCAAACCAAAAGAAATTAAACCAAATCAATCACACAACATTCCCAAACTTTTGGAAACTCAATAGCGAAAGCTACAAACAATTTAAAGAGGGTCAAATCATGCTCTGTATACCATGTTAACAATATAGAGTTTCAATAGAGTTCAAAGAGATGGCTAGGTTTCTAATATAATTAACAACGGTCTTGCAATAACGTAGATTACAAACCAATATATAATAAAATATAATAGACTGCTAACTTACTAATATAAAAGTCCAATAACTTAAGCCCAATATTTTATTATCTAACATGTTGCATCCTATTTCTCTGATGAGAGAGATGTTCTCTTTATGTATCTAATATTTTAGTATATCTCGGTATCAGATAATTGTGATAGGACTCGTGAAATTGTGAAATATTAGTTGTATAATTTTAATAATAATTCAGCAAGTGTTTTTAAAATGTTCTATGATGAGTCTTGAGGGTTGTTTTCAAAAGTGAATGTTGTAGTATTTATTGATAGAGTATTAGACATTAATTATGAAAGAATGATTTATTTCTTTTGTAAAAAAGTTGGATTATAATGATTAAGGAGTATGGTAATTCATAATGGCTGTAGTTGTATTTTTATGAGTATCAGTATTTAAGATATTAGGAAATCAATTATTATACTTGGGTTGTATAGTATAGAAACATGTGAATGTCTCTATAGTTTCAGATAATAATTCATGAGTCATTAAAATACTAATTAGGATGGAAACTTTGATAGAGCTACTTTATGATATATTGAATTAAAATCTCTCATTGACATGAGATACTTGTCGATAAATTTTATCATACTTGATGGATTAGTAAGTTGATTTAAGGATATAACATTAAGATTTTGTCGCTAGAGTTGAAGTTATGTTATTGAGAGTGACCTTATAAAGATCATCTTATGAGAATATTTTTTAATAATTGATACTCACTATGCATATGATTTATTATGAACTAACACCTTCTAAGTATGTGTCTTTTTTTTACCTGTTTGGTACATGTTAGGTACACAGTGGGCCCTCAGGAAGATTTCAAATTGTAGTTCGTGGCGACTTCATTTTGAGATAATGGATTTGGAGAACAGTTCCTTGTTTACTTTGTTTGATATTTCTTTTCGATGTTGTGTTTTATGTTTAACTTCATGAGATTTTATGTGGTTTTTATTATTGTGACATCGATGTTTGGGTTTATTGCTATGGATTATCTCTTTATGTAGCCTTTCTAAACATAATATGTTATGGATTTGAAGTTTAATTTAATAAAAAGGATTTTGAGTTGTGTTGTAATGTTGTATGACCAACATGCGATTTGGCTGAAACATTTAAATTAGGTCATGTCACTTTAAAATCAGGAATTATTTTTGGTAACGGTCTAAGGAGCTGGTTTAATTATAAACATGGTTCATTTTTTTGGTGTTATTTTTCTGCCACGTTTGGCATGGCATTGGAACCTTACTTTAATATATTTTTGTTGGTATTAATCCACATTTGATTGCTCAAATAGAATTGTACAATATTGATAGTTAAAGTTACATCAATGTTGAGTATTTAGTAGGATTGGGGTACATATACCAAAAAAATTCTCTCATAAAACTCTTTTCAGTTACGGATAGTAATAAGGAAAGTTATCTCATATATTTTCCTACTGAAAATCACATTTTAGATATTGAGAATGATCAAACTTTTCTAAACTAGAAAGTTTTTCTTGAGTTTAGATTTTCTTTCTATCTTGTTTAGAGATACAATAGCCTTCGGTTAGTTAGTGCAATAAGATGAACTTTTACTATTCTCTCAAACATTTGAAAGCAAATTACATTATAAAATTAGAATAGTTGCATATCTGAATTCGAGAGCAACATTACCATTATTGTTAGAAAGATAACTCAAAATACAAACTTTCTAAAAATTTATTCCTAGGCAACATATCGCATTTTATCATACTTGAGAAATGAGTAACTATTCCAATCAAAAAGACAGGACAAATTACCTAAAGTCTATCTTTTGATTGGTAGAATCTTGATTATAGATGGGTATCTAAAGTCCTATCTTACAGCTCTCATATATATGTAGAGAACTTAAGCAAGTTGGTTGCTCTATCTATTTCATTTACTCACTTTTGTTTTGGTTCCTTCTTTAAATTTTTGCAAATGAAGGGTTTTCATTCTTCAAATGTGGGTGTTTATGATTTATTTGGGGTTCAAATCAATTGACATAAGAGAGATTCACATGTGTGTTCAACAATCTTCCATCAAATCAAACAAATTCCACGAGTTGGGATCCTCTCAATTTTCTATCTCCATTTTCCATCTCCATTACTATAGTTTTGAAATGTATATTAAATAATTGGACCCCCAAATGCCACATTATTGTATTTATGTTATTAAAACTTTGATAATAAAAAAAAATGAAGAAGATGTTGACTCGGATTTTACACTTTTTTGCAACCATAAAGGCTAGCTAGTTTAGTTCACAATCACCCTCTTTTGTGAAACCAAGTTTATACATAAGATGCAATGGAGAAGACTTCGTAATTTTTTTTTACTCCGTTGCTGCTTTAGAGGAAACTATCTATAGATAATAATAAAGCAAGCTTATTATTATTTTAGCAAGTTTGCCATTTGTCCTTCTATCTTCTATGATCAATTCCTTCCAACGTACTCTTCCTAAATAATTGCTAAAAGAGGAAACTATTAGTCTAATTTACTATTAGTATTTTTTTTTAATTTGTTAATTATGAATGAATTAAATAATTTTAAAAAAATAGTTATTGGGAATCAAACATGCGTGTGTTGATAAAAAGAAAAGCAGTTCCAATGTTTAAATTTTTTGATCTTTTACCCTTTTCATCTTCCAAAGCCATTTTTTTTTTAGGGAAAAGCCATTTTTTTATTGTTTTTCATCTTTTTCCATTGCTAATGCTCCTAAGAAAATTAATAGAATCCATATACTTTCATCTTCTGGAGATTTAATTAAACAAACTACGTTTTGCATATTAAACAAACTACTTTCATATTATTACTAAGGTATTATTGGGTTCATTTGTACTATTGTTTGCTCTCTCCTTTTAACTCTAATTGGGACCAATTACTGTTTCTCATCTCAAAGAATGAGAATGGAACAAGCTTGCTTCTCATCAAAGTTGTATATTATTCCATTCAAATTGTTATGACGCATTTTGATCAAGGGATTATGTTCAAAGAATGGGAATAATGGAGCTATTTTTCAGCATTTGATCATAGAACTTTTCTCATCCTATTTTGAAAGATAAGTTCAGCGATCATCAATTTAATTTCTTTTAAACTAATTTTTACTGATGAAACTGTAAAAGAAACACTTAATAGTGTAGGTCATGTGTGATTTATTTTTTCTGGACAATTCTATGCCATATTTGATATATAGATTCTTCATCATCTGTTGTTGCATGTTGAACGTAGCTGAAGTCGATTTTTTTTTTAAGGACCTGAAGTTTATGTTGTGAAGCTTGCAACAACAATGCAGATTGAAAGAATAATAAAGATACATCCCCCCGTGAACTTAGCTCAGTTGGCAGGGATATTGCATTTTATATGCAGGGGCCGGGGTTCGAACCCCGGACACTCCACTTCTCCACAATTAATTGTGTGAGCTCTAACAATTAGGCTACTTGACAAAAAAAAAAAAGATAAAAGTTTGAGGAGATATGAAGAATTGTAGCATTGTCTTAGGCTATATGTAAAATTCATGTTAAGGGTCATTATTCTTTAGTTTGATTGATATTGGGATCTGTCAAATTTAATGGAAAGTTCTTTATTCTTTAGTCTATGGATTATGTATTGTTTCTCTGTAATTTTTTTTGATTATATTACTATCTGAATTATTATATACCCAAGTTGATTTATTAATTTACTATAAAAACAAAAAAATATCATGTATGCTTGAACCGGGGGAATTGGTATTGGTTTATGATATGAAAAATGTGTGATTACTCTCTTAGGTTATGGTATTAGTATCCTCTAATCATTCTGTGTTTGAATATCTTTGGCTAGAAAAATGAGTGTCTGCTGCACCTTTGATGGCTTGAATAGATGCTATGATATTTTGAAGGCATGATATGATACAAGCACGGCTAATGAATTTGACTTTTTATTATTATTATTTACAATTGTAAGGTCGACCGATGAATTAGTCATTCTTAAACAGAGAGTAACAATAAAAAGAAATCTCTCTAAATGCTTTGAAGTTTGAAGGAATTATGTATGTTTGTAAAAGAGGGTGATTCCTCTAATGGTTCATTCCACAATCTATTTAAGAGGCAATTTTTGGTAAAACTTTGTCAAACATTGTTGTTTCTATTGTTCTATTCATAAAGAACCGTCATTGAAAAAATTGAGTTTTTTTTTCCAACTTTGAGGCTACTAATTTAGATATCAACTTTTGAGACGATAAAAACGATTTGGATTCTATTCGCAAATTGCACGTGTAATGTGTGGCAGAGTATCAAACCTATAAACGTTTGTATATTTAAACTGGTTTTTATTGCTCTTATTATTAGCACATCTTATGCTACGATTATCAAAAATTAATTTAGATACACCATGAAACTTAAAAATTCTCTTATTTTCACATGTTCCTTTTTCACGTTTACTGTATACCCTTAGAACCTTATGTTAAATTTAACACAATTTGATATAAGAAGCACCGCATGGGTTTACACACTAGTGCATTATATGGCAACAATTAAAATATTGGTCAATAAAAAAATCCACACACATTGAACTTCAAAATTTAAGACACCAAGCAAAATCCATACAGTATATTAAATGAAAGCCAGAATGCAAGTGACTCCATATTCAGCAACTTTTACGTCCTACGACTGCAGTTTTGACTCAATCAGTCAAAGTAAGCCGTTCCATAAACCACGGTACTAACTCTAAACTTTTCCGGCTAACTAAGCTAAAACGAATTACGATTTCGGCACACCAAGTGTAAAGGCAATGTTCTTTCACCTATGTAATTCAGCATAACCAAAGTTCTGAGAACTTAACCAAAACCATTTCATAGAAATCAGGTACCTTACAAGCAACACTAATCACGATGTTCTGAAGCGAACAAAAACTTAATTCCTTCAATAAAAATGAACCCAGTCTATTGAACTGAGTTCTAATGTTTAAAATATCGATATGGAACTGAAATTACAGGTGCATTATCAACATTTTAGAGCTTTTTGCAACTATCAGCTGCATTTGGATGCAATTATCCACAATTTGAAAGATCTTCATGTGACTGCAAGTCTGCAACCATATCACAACTGAAAACCTTACTGAATCCTCTATAACCACATATTGGAAAAAACTTACTAATAGCAAATCATTGCGCAAAGAACCGCAACTCGTTTGCAGACTCTACAAAATCAATCTTCAAACCTGAGAAAGCTTCAACAAAATCCTACAACCACTCCGCAGTTAAGACCAGAAGTTCATTCAGTCAAACCAAGTTCCATTCACATATACAGATTCTAAAAATCATTCTCTTGCTCCTTCAACAAGAAATTCATGAACCACCAAATAGCCACGGCAGACTAGATCTATGAAGCACTAACAAAACACAAACACTAGACATACAAGACACGGACACCAAAACGTAGACGCGTAATAATAGTTCTTGGAAGTGGTAGTAGTTGGTGGCAGCCATAGGTGTTGACTGGTGGTCGGTGGCTGGCGGAGGCCACACACATGATAATTTGCGAAAATAGAAGTAATTATATGTAATCACACCTATCAGTGTTATGTTAGTGTCAAACACACAGATACATACACCTTCAATCTAAAGTATCAATGCTATTTAGAACTTCCCAACTAAATTCGGCGAAACCAAATTGCTCATGACATAAACAACTAACTATAACTCAGGATATAAACCTAACCGAGTCCACCCATATTGAATTCATCCAAGCAACACCACTCACTAGCCACAATATAATGAAACAACCTATGAAGCACCAACACTGACACCGGACACAACACTGATACATCGACACCAATACAAATTTAAGAAAACGACATAATTGAATATCATCACATGTATCGGATGTCGTATCGGTGTTACACACAGATACATGTTAGACACTGGATACACCTACAATCAGAAGTGTCGGTGCTATGACTTTACCGTCACTAAAAAATCACAAAAATTAGCTACTACTTACGAAATTACAAATCCATTTCATATATCAAAAAACATAACAAAGAAACATGATTATTCAAATCCAAATCTAATGAGTAAAAGCATAAATAGCAGTAGAAATATAAACAACAAGAGCAGAAGTAACAAGAACAGCCATAACAGCAACAGCATGAGCAGCAGATTTACTTCCACAAGACAACATCCCCAACCTAATCTCAATAACATTCACCATCGAAAGCATCAAAAACAAACACCCCATAACAGATCCCAAAGCAGATCCCAACATCCCCCATCTCAAAACCTTCAGATTAATATGTGCACGAAAAGCTTCATCCACATCCTTACTGTTGAGAAGATTGAGTGCAAGTTTAAGACCTTGAGCAACAAGGGAAGATGAAAGGAAGAAACTGAAGGAAACAACTTCAAAAACTAGAAGCTTCTTTGCGACGTCGATGCCGGCGTCGCAAGAGGAGCGATTCTCTAGACTGCGTTGGCCTGGAGTTGTTAGAGATAGGCCGACGAATACGGCGATTGTGAAGAGGGAGTTTACGTTTACTAGTCCGTCTAATGCGGTGACGTGGACGCTTGTTGTTGAAGAGGATGACATTGATGATATTCTTGATGTGTTGTTGTTTGGGTAATAATTCTTTGGAGATTGCTCTGATCTGTAATGTAATGTAACGTTCATATAAGCTTCTTTAATTTTTCCATTTTTTAGTAAATGTTAGTAAATTAAATTAAATGTTAAATGTAAGGTTGGAAAATGAAAGAGAGATACTTACTCATCCATTGATTGATGGAGGGAGGGGGTATGAAGTTGAAAGTTTTGGAGGGTGAAGAAGAAATATTTTGCTTGGGGAGAAGGAGAGGGTTTCGTTTTGAGATGTGTTTGCTTTATTTTTGACTCAAAAGATGTGATTGCTTTGTAGCTGGTTTAATTGCTTTTGGGATTTGTCTCAAAGTTTGAAAAGATACGCAAGGAAAGTTAAGGTAAATGGGGATGGGTAGGATAAGGACATCAGCAGTTAAGTAACAGGCAAATTAGGAGTAACACACTAATTCCTCCGTTTCACGGTACTTGTTGTGTTGTCCTGAGAGATTTACACCGGACATCAAATAAATTGTTATTTTTGATGAAATTTTATGTGTTTTTCTATAATACCTTTAACTATTATTATTTAATTCTATTATTTTTCTCTTTATAATAGATATGTAAGAGTACTATTAACAAGTAATATGAAATAAAATTATTCTCCAAAAAAGATAAGTATTGTGAAATAGAACGAGTAAAAAAAATTAGTTGAGACTACGGATATTTTAGAAAGTTATTTGATTCTGTCAATTTTTTTTGAGAGAAAAATAATAATTCTGTCAAATTTTATTGATACTAGACTTTTTAAAAATGTATTAGAGACTAAAATGATAATATAATACGTGTTAAAGATAAAATCAATTTTTTTTATTAATCGACAATAAGTGATTAAATTTAAAGATGAATTTAATAGAGTCGGAGACTTTTTACAATATTTGTAATCTAAATATTTCACGAAGTGAGGAAGTAATTTGATAGCTTATTTAATACATCAAAGTGTTGTTCTCAGATTTTGCATTCTTTCGTTTGAGATTAGAAAAAGTTAAATTCGTACCATCTAACACTTCCCACGAGGATAGTTTTTTTTTGTTATATGTCACAATTTGACATTGAATGATGTTTTTCATTGTCTATTTTCTCTTAGTTTCGTCTAAGTATAATACAACATTGGTTCATCTTTGTAAGTAAGGCTGTGTTTGCTGTTTAGAAACTAGGAAGCTTGAAGAAAAATTGGTGGAGGAGGTGAAAATCTATGCATGGGAGTAGGAGTATGTCAAATCAAATGAATAAAATACAAAAGTGACGAGGGTATGCAGTATATTTACTGTGGCATTAGTTGTTATGAACGATAAGTGAAGAATCATCTCCATGCATAGGTTGTTGGTGGGTGCTTATCATAATCATCTATAGAAGAGAATATCGTTTGGATGGCTGAAAAAGGGCACGAGATAACAGAAAAGCTCATAATGCAGGCGTAGTAAATTATGGGTTGTGGATGAGTAACCATGCCCATCCAGTAGTAAAAGTCTTGCCTTCTAACCTTAAGAGACCCATCAGACGGTTCTAAATTAACACTAATACACTTCAATTGATAATAATTCCTCGCTTCTCATGTTTTTTTATTGAAAAAATAAAAAACTCCCCTCCACGTTGAAGTTTCTACCAGGAATGTTCTTTTTTCAGGAATGTGAAAAAAAGTCTATCAGGAATGTACTCCCCAACTTTTTTGAGGTTACCAATTTTGCTGGATTGTTGTATAATCAGAAATAACTGTGCTCACATCCTGGAAGACTTTTAGAAAGACATTCAGAATAAATTTCTGAGCAACACTCAAACTTACCTCAATCTTCATTGCAACCATGTATTAAACACTCAAATTTCTTCAAATGGAGAGGATCCTTACTCTTCATACACCACCACAACAGATACAAGCACGTGAATGCTTAAACAAAGAAGAAATGCCAAAACAACATATAAAAAGGGAGAGATCAAACATCAAAGGTTGAACTTGAACCCCCATGAAAAAGATATGTAGCATCATCTTCCATTCTTCCTCATTCTTAAATGAAAAAAATGCATCTGACTTTCCACCTTCATATGACCCAAAACATAGACACCCCCCAAATAATCATATACTCCCTCCGGTCTCAAATATAAGAAAAGATTCCTTTTTTAGGTTCATTGAGTAGTTAATGTATCTGGTCTACATTGTAAAGCAGATACATTAATTATTCAATGAACCTAAAAAAAGAATCTTTTCTTATATTTGAGACCGGAGGGAGTATGTGGAAAGGGGGTAGCAGATGCAGAGTGATGCGGTCACAGGCACAACCTGCAGTGCAGTCAAACGGGAGAAAGGAGATATTTTTTGGGAAAAAAAATATATAAAAGGTGGTGGTTGACACAGCAATGTGGTTTATGTGACCAGTCTTTTAACCTAAACCCAAACAAAACCAGTTATTTTACAATCTATATTCTATGGTTGTCATAATATATCAGATCTCTGTTATATGCTGAGCGCTAATCAAGTAACGGAACTGTGGTGAAATCTCCCGTGTTTGTAGGTCTTCAAACTACAACACCTTAAATTTGATTTTTTTTTTATAGGATTACTATACCACCTGCTGCACCTCTGAACTGGACTCTTATTAAAATGTAGCGGATAAAGAAATGCCATTCATTGCAATCTATTACAGCCCTCCTAAATATGAATCATGGTAAAAATAAAATCAATGTCTTCCTTAATAAGTCCAACAAATCATCAATCTCTCACTTTTCTTTATTAGTTTCAGTATCTTGTTTTGTCACTTTTCTTTATTAGTTTCAGTATCTTGTTTTGCAAGCAGGATTAGAACAAGGGAATCTGTCTAAAATAACAGTGTACTCTCCTGTCAAATGAAGTAAAAACTAACTTGTAATGTATGAACATAAATGATAGCAAACTTATGCCTGAAGTTTGCATAACTTCATTATTACCAAATGCACCTATCAAATGAGCCAAATGCACCTAGAAAGCTGGGCAATCACACTGCTTAATACACTCTTGTGGACCCTTTTTTATATCTAGGAAAAACCTAAACAACTTGAATTGAACTTGAAATCTACACAGATTATCAAGATAAAATCTCTACACTGGAGAATTAAAGGGTTTACCCAAATCAGAAATGAACAGGGAATTAGCAGCACAACCAGGACCAAGCAGAACCCAACTCACTATCAATTATCAGTGTCTTTTTCTATCAAACCACTAAAAAACGACTAACTTCCACGTTTCACAGAATTATCGGCTATGTAAGCCTCTTATTAAAGCATCTATTTATTACTGCATTCACTAAATGAGACTACAACCATTGAGAGGAAGGTAAAGTGCCTTCAGCTACAGATAGAATACAAAACCAAGATTAGTTTGCATCGAGCTAGTAAATAGCATTAATTGTGGATATAACATCCCTAAATTCAATGATCAATATATCCTAACCTATGAATATCAGTGAAGCCCTGATAAAAATCGTTACCCAAGATTCTTGTGCTAAAGAGTTAAGAGGGAATATGTATTTTCAAAACAAACAATTTCTCTAGTAAAATCCAAAACTGAAAACTATAATTTCTATCAAGTAGCTAGAAGCATACTAGACTTTATAAGGTTGAGATCCAGACATAACACATCATAATATCCCCAGAATATAAACACCTTACAGCTGCAATAGCAAAATTTGTTTAATTAATACAAAAGCACTAGCACACCACAAGTTTTTTGTATCAAAACGTTACTACATCATAGCTTCTTATTGCCCTGAATCTACTTAATCACTCAAGCTTCCAAACAAAAAGCAAAGAAGGATTTTAAACAACACATTCATGCATTATTGATTCAAATAACAAATCATCCACCTAATCTTATTGACAAAAAAAGAGATAACTTCAATCCGGCTCCGTGTAATTTAAAGCCTTTAAATTGCTACTTCATTTTAACACAACATTCTCCTTCTATCGTGGAAAAAATAGGAACGACTTTATTTATGTCAAGCCTTAAAGTTTCAAAATCCTTTGCAATTTTTATCTTCCGTAGCTCATATGAAAATGTGGAACTTTCCTGTTCGTAAAATGTTTGAAAGCTTCTCCTAAAAGTACTTAGGTTTTGTACCTATGGTCTATAACTTTTCTTTAGCCATAATATTAATCATTAAGGTTAGGCATAATCTGTTTATTCTACCCATTTCTGCGTGAACTAAAACATCCTACCGAAACTCAAAGAGCAGTTAACAAGATTCAAAGGTGACTGATACAGTAATTCAAACAACCACCCATACAAGGTTCAAAAGACATAACAACAATAAACATCCATGAAGACTTGATAAAATTTAATCCCCAAGAACGCTATTCGTCCAGTTAATATGTCCAGTTGACTTGACAACTGACACACTTCCTATATGCTAGTGAAAGCAATCCCAGATTCATATGCTTAAGAATTAAAAGGGCTTATATGTATTTTCAACACCAATAATTTCTCTATTAAAATTGAAAAATGAAAACCAATTTCTTTCAAGTAGCTTGAATATAACACATCATAATATCCAAAGAATCTAGACACCTTACAGCTGCAATAACAAAAGTTCTTTAATTTAATATAAAAGTACTAGCACACCTCAAATTTTATTTCTTAAAATGTTCCTGCATCATAGATTCATATATTTTCCAGAATCTACTTAATCATTCAAACTTCCAAACTATAAGTAAAGAAGGATTTCAAACAACACATTCATTCATCGTTCTTCATATAACAAATCATCCATCTTATCTACCCATTTACCCAAACTAGATAACTTCAATTTAACACAAGGTTGCCCTTCTAATGTGATGAAAATGGGCACAGCTTCATTTATTGTAAGACTTAGCATTCAAAATCAATTGCAATCTTAAACTTCCAAAGTAAATAAGAAACGTGGAAATTTCCTGTAGGAAACTGTTTTCCAAAGCTTCTCCTACAAGTACGTAGGTTTTGAATCTCTGGTCTAGTATAAGTATACACAATGTGCAACTGCTTTTCTCTAGACACAATGTTGATCAGTATGGTTAGGGCTAATCTATTTAGCTCACACTACATTGGACCAGCAATGTGCCTTCTACACATTTCCACAAAAACAGTGAACTAAAACATCACAGCAAAGACGTAGAATCAGATTCAGGATCCTCATTAACATACACCAGATAATTAACTCAAAGAGCAGTAAGTAAGACTCAAATGTGACCAATAGAATAATCCAAACAACCAGCTTACAATCATAACTTTCCCAAGGGGAGAAAAAATCTCTGATTACCTCCTAAAACAACAACTCCTAGCTAGAAATTCACAAAGGGTATGATTGGATTCCCTGTTCATAGGTACATTTGCCTCAAAAACTCCATAGATAATTGGGATTCAAACATACATTTGCAGGTCATCAACTATAAACCAACCAAACTATATTCCTTCACCTTCAAAAGGATTCTACGTTTTTTTCTAATTGTATTGAAGAGCTATGTAGCACCAAAACATCAGGTTCCAATGTTCGAGACATGTTGATGATATGTCGAACACCGGACACAATCGCGACACATGTGGTTAGATTCAACCACTTTTATTTTCTCAAATTATTGTCCATTTAGTTCTAAACTGTAGTCTACAACCACAATTTTAACCTCGATATAACGGTTTTTGAGTTATCAGCTACATTTGCCCACATTTTACAGCAATATAAATAGAGTCTAACCACAAGCCGCAAATGCTATAACGAAGATGCAATGATAACAGAAATAAACAGTTGCAAATAGTTATTAATAGCACATAACATTGCCAATCACCGGCATCAATAGTTCAAATCTTAAAGTTCCAAACTCAAAGACATAACAACAATAAACCATAACAAGGTTCAATTACTTAACCTCATTCATTCAACAACATTATTCAACAACAAAACAATTTTCCCCCAAAAACCCTAAGAAGTATCCCATGGCTTAGGTTCAGGAAGAGCAACAACCATACCTTGAAGATCCTGATTAAGAAGAACCTGACACCCCAATCTTGAATGCATATTAAGCACCCTAGCCCTCGAATTATGCTTCAAAACATACTCTTCATCATAACTCCTAGCAGGAAGCTTATCAAGCCATTCTTGAGCGATGTTGATTTCACAGTGAGCAGAACAAGCGTCGATGTCTTCGAGACGGTGTGAATCGGGATCGATTAATCCGGTGTTGATCAGCGCTTTGAGGAGTGTTTGGCCTGATAGGCCGATGACGTTGTGCTTTTGGCCTTGGAAGTCGATTGCGGAGAGACGGATGATGCGGTCGGAGACTTTTTGGGTGGATGTGGTACGGCAGATTGGGGATTGAGAGAGGTATGAGAGGGTGGTTTGGCGGGTGGTGGTGGTGAGTTTTCGGAGAGATGCTAACGCCATTGTTGACGGGGAGAGATAGAGGTTGTTTGTTGGGAGAGGAAATTTGATGGGAACGAAATGGGGGTGTTTTGGGATTTCACTGGGTCGGGCTTGGGCTACTCTAACCCGAATAATATCATGGATTAATGTTTGAAAAATTGCTCCTCCCATAAGAATATCCCGAAAATCCCCTCAGCGTTAGTTAAGTCACGCTGAAATCAACGTGTGTTAAGTCATGCTGGTTACATGTCTGCGTGAGTTAAGTCACCTTGGGCCTGTGTCCACTAACATAACACCAAAAACTCAATTTTCCCTAATTTTCTTCATTCCTTAATTCATTCATACATTCATTCACTCAATGCATCCATTTTTTCACCATTCATTCAAGCATTCATTCAAGCGTTCATTCAATCATTCATTCACTCATAATTAAAATACGCATAATAAAACCCAAAATTATGCAAAATATCATAAAAACGCAAAAGCCAAGTGTAAATATATTACATCCATATCCGACAAAATGTCATAAAAAAAACTACAAATATACAGAAGTCATAAGATAAGACCTTACTCCTATAGACTATGACTCCTAGTCCTCCTCCGCGAAACCAGCACCTCCTCCAGCACGCTATACTCGGCCCGGATGCCCTCCATAATGCCGAGAACGAGTGGATTAGAAAACACATCAGGAACCCCTAATGCACTCTCTACCCTAACTCTGATGTTGTCGATGACCTGAAATGGATCGGGAGGATGTCTGGCCCACTGCTACTCAACAATAACCTCCTCGTAGGAAGGGACAGAAAAATGTGTAATCAAGAATAGCCGTAAGGGCTATCATAATAGGATTAGATACTTTGTAGAACCATTTCATGTTTGAATGCTTCCACCCCTCGTCCTCCGAGACCGGATCACCCCTCTCCTGCTGGCTAAGGACATGGACAACAAACTCCACGAAGGTCGTAACCACCTCCTCTGGCTCAAGAGGCCCAATCGTCGTAAGAGGTTTGGGAACGGTTTGGACATAGTCGTACTGCCTCAGAATCCACTCCGACAAGTGACGTACCATTATGTCTTTACCGATCATGGTCCATCCAGAGTACCATCATACATCATAAAAGGCGTCGAGTCTGGTATGACCTCCAGATGACATGAGCATGCTCCATTGAATCAATTGCAGTTTTGAAGTATCCAAGATCAGTAAAGCCCCTGGGAGGTTTCCATCTACCCACAAACGGGTCAGCACGTAGGTAATCTGGATCAAGCCTCCTCGGAACGAGATGCCTGAAGTGCGCCAAAACTAATCTCTGCAAACACAAAGAGACAAATTTATATCAGCACAAGTATCATACAAATAACTATACATTTACGATTCACTAAAAAAATAAGGAAAAAAAAACTACCACAAGCAAGGTCATGTAACCACCAACGACGCTAACATCTGAGTCGGAGGTAAGAGAAAGCTGCTCATATAGGAAAGCAAGTCCCATCTCGCCCCATGACCAGCCATCCAGCATGTCCAAATCCTGTAGCGCAAGCAGCCATAACAGATTAACAGTTTTGTTGTTCTTGCCGACAAAAAGGGTGTAGCCAAGAATGAACAACGAAAACGCCTTAACGCAGGCAGTCCTAACAACACTCTGCTCCACCTTCACATCCTATGTATCAGGCTCCACCAGCTGATTACACCTATTCAACAGCTCCTTGTAACGCATTTTCAGTTTAGTGTATCTGACATGAGCACCACACTATTTTTCCACCTCATCCATCACATCCTCCTCTGTAAAACATAGCTCTTCCTGCATCAGCTGTATGCCCCGCTCATGAGATAAATCCTCCTCCTGAATGAGCCTATCAGTGATGGAGATGTGTAGAAAACATGCTACATCATCTAGTGTGACGGTCATCTCCCCAGCAGACAGATGGAAGCTACTAGTGTCCTTATGCCATCTCTCTAAAAAGGCACAAATGAGCCCATGAGAGATGTTTTTGCATCTAATGCAACTTTCAAAACCCTAAACTACCAATTTCTAACCAACTTCATCATTAAAAATCCAAAAAACAAAAAAAAAATCATTGAGACATTTTATCAAACATCAAGAGTGCAACTTTCAATCAACTTAAAATCAATCAATTTCAAAACCCTAAACTACCACATTGCACTATAAACAACAGATAAACTACAATTCCTAACTCAATTCATCACTAACAATCCTAAAAACTAACATGCATGCCAAATTTCTAAAAACCTAAAAATGTCAAATATCTCCAAAAAAAAATCATAAATTTAAACAAAAAAAAAAGCAATGAAGTAGGATAAGCATAATTTACTTGTTGATTTGGTTGAAGTTGGTGAAATTCGCAAAAATGGTGTGAAAAATCGTATTTGAGATGTTTTGAAAATGTATGGGGTTATGTTTTTGTTGCTATGATATATCACTTAAGTCACGCAAAAATATAAGGTGTGTGGGTTAACTCACGCATGAGCATTATTGGTATTTCAGTTGGGAACAAGTGATTTTTGTTGGAAGAAGAGCATAATTGTAATGTTTGGTTAATGAAGTACTCAAATTGGTTAATGAAATTCTTGTTAAAAAGTGGTTAATCTCTTTGGTCATCAATTTTTTTTTCCTGCTAATAAGGGTACTTGTCAAGAATTTTAAAATAGAAATAATTAGTAAATTTTATGTAGAAAAATTATTTTTTTTAAGTTTCAATGTGTTGAATGCATCAATTCCAAGACCAAAATTTTTCTTTAGATTTTTTAGCAAATGTCCAAAGAACACTTGTTAGTATTTCCTTTTTTTTAGCACGTCTCTATTTGTTTATATTTCTTGTATTTGTGCGGTATGTGGTGTTTATTTGATATTTCTTGTATTTGTGTGGTATGTGCTGTTCATTTGATCAAGGTTGAAAGAGTAGCTCAAATATAGATTCAATTAATGATTTTGATGTCGTCAACATTACAGATCTGAACACTTGAATTTAGTCATATTTGTATGCATGTGTACTATACTATTTTATGTTATTATCGTCGATTTTGTGGCATTTGTTAAAAAAAACATGAATATTGTGAATTTGTTTGCAGATTCATCATTTTTATTTTTAGCTACTTTGAATTTATATTGCATTGATCTACCCTATCAATTTGAATGAATGAATAACGTGTATTTTTTGTAAAAAAATAAAAATAAAATTATGGTTAACAAAGATGTAAAATTGACTAATAATACAATTCAAATTTTATGTAAAATTGACTAATAATGTGTGGTGTGCTTGAATTACTTTTATATTTTCAATATGTACATGTTGCGTGACTTGTGTAATGCATGATGTTTTCATTGTCTATATATAAAATAGTATTGTTGAATATATTGTGTTGGTTTACTCTCTCTTTAATTTTATTTTTAGGATTTAATGTGTTTTTGGTCGTTATAAATATGTCAACTTTTCGTTTTAGTTCTTCTAAAAAATTTCTTCAACTTTTGGTCCCTAAAAAAATTTTCCATCTTCAATTTTCATCCCTCTTTTAAAGTAAACTCATACGTAGAATTCGTCTTTTGAATAAAATATTGCAGAAAAATTCATAATATTATAAGAATCTCTCCCAAAAAAAATTAGAATTTTTTAACAAAATATGAATTTTTATATGTTTGACGGTTAAAAATTCATATTTAATTTATATTTTGTTAAAAAATTCTATTTTTTTTGGGAATATTTTTTTACAATATTCTACACATTTCTGCACAATTTCATTAAAAAAAAAATACAAAAGTTAACTTACAAATATGGACCAAAAGTAGTGCTTGAAAATCTTATAGGGACTAAAAGTTGAATGAAATTTTTAGAGGGATTAAAACGAAAAGTTGATATATTTATAAGGACCAAAAACATATTTAACCCTTATTTTTATTTTAAGAAGGTTAGACATGGAACATGCCAAAGACATTTGCATTCCAAACCTCAAATGTAGGAAATATTTTACTGAAATAAATCCTACTAAAGGTGTAATAAACACAATCTCAGGTCCTGCAGATTTAATCGAAGGAACATGTAATGCTTTGTTCATGTTACCAAATGGGACAAAGATTGTCATTAATAATGCTATATACTCTCCAAAATCAAAGAGAAATTTGTTGAGTTTTAATGATATATATCGTCAAGGATATAATACTGAAACGGCAACCGAAGGTAATATGAAATACATTAACATTACTACTAATATATTTTGGAAAAGAAGAAAACTTTAGAAAAACCACCAAAATTGCATTCTGGATTACATTATACATATATACACGAAATTGAAAGTAATTTAGTAGTAAAAGAAGATCCTAAAACTGTGACTTTATAGCGTGACCGTTTAGGTCACCCTGGTTTAACAATGATGTGTAAAATAGTTGAAAGTATCCATAACCATCCATTGAAATGTTTAAAGCTTACAAGAGAAAATATACCATGTGAAGCTTGTTCTCTTGGCAAACTAATAACAAAGCATTCGTCAGGCAAGATTCAGACAAAATCACTTGCATTTCTTGAAAGGATGTAAAGGGATATATGTGGACATATCCATCCACCGTCAGGATCATTCAAGTATTTTATGGCAAAAATAATTTTACACTTGAGTTTACTATTAATTTTACTGCTATTTTATGACATATCCATCTACTTATGTGTTTACTATCACAAAAATAATTTTTTTAAAGATTTGAAACTTTTACGCTTGAGTTTCTTATATTTAGAAAAGAAAAAAAAAGATTTTGGAAAAGCTACTAGGAATAGCTTTTCATTTTGAGACTAAATCACTTCTTTTCACTCCAAAATCAATTTTATCTGCTGATTTTGTAACTCAAACATTAGAATAGTAACTTTTAATTTTAATTACCTTGTCTTTGTTCCAGGAGTTGATTGTAAATGAGTCCCATTTCCACCTTTTCATTTGATCCATTTTACAGCTACAAACCAATTTAGGTGTTGAATAAAGTTGTTTTGTAGAACCAATTTTGATTTAGAGTGAGTTGACTGTAAAATAATTTATGCTCTCAATGCTAGCACAATATAGTTAAAAGTGTCAAAAGTATCCTTTAACAATTCTGTTATAAAATTATTACTAAAAAAAGAGAAGTTTCTGTACGAAATTAAAAGAAAGGGATTACATGATGAACAAAGTTAATGAGAAGAGTCACTACATATATAGACTTCAATAGGGACATAACTCACTCAGAACTGATGTATGAGAATTCCAAGTGAACATGTATGCTTTTACATGCTAGACCGCTACTTACAGCCTCATGAATCGTTTGCATTTACTCAAGAACTCGATCAACAGCAAAAGGCGCGATATCGACTTTTCCTGGACGACCCAATACCACATCAACGACCATTTCAGCAGTCCCCAAAGCCTGGAAATTTGTCCGTAATTAGAAGACAGCAAAATTCGAAGGCCAACGATATTTAAAAAAATTCATTTCCTCCAAACAATGTACATTTGGAGTGTAGAGGTACTTCCATTTTATAGTTTAAGGCAATATATAAAGCCTTTTTGTTTTTCTTTCGCAAAAATTAGACTCACATAAATAATACGCACACCCCTTCTATTTTTTAAATGAACACTAACCACCCTGATTTGTTGGAGAAAAGACGCACACTTCCTCTCACGTCTGATTAAATGACATACACACCCCTTCTAAATTTATATAATAAAGGACAGGTGTGTAGTGAGGGGGGTCAATGCCTTCCATATGTGTCATTTCATCGGAATTGGATTCCATGTGGTGGGAAAAGCATGATACACGCAGTTTTCGATCTCGGCCAGTAATGTGAAATCGGACAATTCAGATAACACAAACCAAATCAATTTGAAAGGATCTTGATCATTAATCTGATATCAAACGGTTGAGATTGAAAACTGTGTGATACATTTACTGCACAAATCCAAATCTCATTTCAACATATAACATTAAGTGCATCCATTTCTCTTTTTTAGAATAATAAATTAGGAGTATCTGAAAACTCACCATTGAAAGCCCACCCCCTTCATGTCCAGCCGCGAGGTACACATTTGACAAGCCAGACACAGGCCCAATCACTGGCTTACTATCAGGCACTGACAGAGTAAACATTTTGCAAGTCAAATATAGCATATTGTGTAGATACATTTTGCAAACAGAGTTGCTATTTAATACAAATAACAGAGAATAAACTGATTATGAAGCAAAAGAGTGAGTTCTGTCCCTGTTGAAGTAATTGTCTGAAACTGACACTCTAACAGCTATCCTCGCACTTGGTAGTTTTCGTATTCTTTATCTTTTTCCAATACAAATATATCAGCTGCATAAAATTGCAAAGAGATAATGTGACTCACTGTAAGGTCGTAATCCTATTCTGACTTTTCTACTTGTGCTTAGATCTGAAAGGGAAAGACTTCTCAATTTTGGGAAGTATTCTCCTACTCGCTTCCATATGTGAGTAATAACAGACTCGTCCAAATCAGTGTTGAACCCAGCAAATTCCCGGCTACTCCCTTCAACAGAGAATATTTTGATTTTAACAAAAAGTATAAGAAAAATAATGTTAAAAGAATTCTAGAAGATAGCAGGAGCATTTGCATCGACTGCAAAAATTAAACACATTCATGAACTTAATTTATAACTAACAAAACTATTAATGAAGGAAATGAAATTAAGTTCAGCCAATATAGAGGTATATGTAATAGCCATAAGAGAGAAGCTTACCAACAAGAAGATTTCCTGCTGCATCTATTGTTGCTGTCATTGAAACAGATAAGTCCCGTCCCTGATCTGATGATTCCAAACCAGAAATAGACGGATGATCAACATAACCGGCCTCCATCAAACCATGGTTCAGTTGAAGAGAATTGAAATTCTCAAGCGCAAGTAAGTGACCCTTCACACCAAATATAAAAACAAATAAAAAGATAAATGAATCAATAACAAAATATCTGGATCAGATCAAATAATTTTATGCACTTTAAAGGAACTTCACTCATGATATGCAAGTATTATTATATTTGCATGATCAACCATCCAATCATTTTAGTTTGACACGGACCTATATTAGATGAGTGACTAGGATAGAGTATGAATATGAATAAAACTATGGCTTGAAATTTAAAACCACCTTACCATTCAATTGTTTATTCTGGCAAAAATTTAAACAAAATGAGAGGGAAATCTGAGTTTTGAATGTTGAGAACGGTTATTCAAAAGAGTGCTGGTGAGAAAATTTAACAAACCAAAGAGTAAAACTACATAGTAAAGCGTACCATAGCTCTTGGTAAACAACATTCTTAGGAAAAACGATGAAGGAATTATAAGGTATGCAAGAAAGGGTCAGTTCAAGCTGTATAAATACACACCTTTCTGGGCCTTACAGGAACATGAAACTCCATTCCCCAATTTCTAAACAAATCTTGAATCAAAGAACCAGTCCAACAACCAGCAGCAACTATAACTGCCTTCTTGCTGTATAATGTATTCTCTGAAGTCTGAACAGCTTCAACCCTTCCATTGCTAGACCTGATTACAAAATGCAACATAGAAAATGTTTGAATAAACAGTTCACTTAAGAACTTATAGCATAAGCACTTAACTATTTTCATAACAAAAGATAAAATAAAGTTAAATTGTTGTCATAAAAGCTTTAAGTTGTTTTCATAAGTTCTCTCAGACAGTCACACAAGTGCTTATTGATGTAGATAAGCTCAAACAAGTCATTCCAAACAGGCCATTACTAAACAAGATTTCTTTCCCTACCACCTTGCTTTCATTGTCATAGTACAACAGAAGGTGAAAAAAGATTATACCTGATGAAACATTTCACAGGGTCATCATAAAATTCTGCATATCTTCCGTTTGATGCAAAATTCCTATTACCCTACATATATCCATATAATGAGATTGTTACTATATGACAGCAGTCATATAACAGCAGCGTGGCATTGACAACTCTGTAGTTAAAGAGAAATGTAAATATTGATAAAAGTAAAAGATCTGCAAGAAAAAATGAACCGAGAATTCAAACCTTTTCAATATATGCAACAGTACGATGAGCATCCAATTGGCAGTCATCTGGTAGAAATGCAGCTGCAGTGTCTTTATCCACCAACAGATCAGGTTCCCGTTTCAACAAATCACTGCTACCCAAGAACTCGGCTTTCAACCCAGCCTCACTAAGCTGTTTCACCCTCCCTTTTAGCATGTCTGACTCTGCAGGAGTTCTACCGACTAGAAGGCTCCCTGTAGATCATAAAACTTGTATATCATAACTTTTGATCATTGTCTAGAAGAGGCCTGAAAAGCCTTCATCATGATTATAAAGTATCAATGCCTCCAAAGTAGAAAAGCATATCCAATTCACGATCGTAAGAAAACGTATATCATAATTCAATTTGATACTTTTTACACGATTATTAAGAGCTCTATTTCAATTTTCCCTTCGAAGACAAAAACACACAGGAAGATCTTTATTTCAATTTTATGTCTACAATGAACCAATGATATAAAAATGCAGTGGTTAACGCAGATTCAATTTCTGAGTGTGATAGATTTGCAGTACATACAAAGAAAAATTGTAGAAAGATATAGCTATTATACCGTTTTTTTTCCATCCAAGCTCCACAATAGGATCCAAGCCTTGCTCTTGTAGGTTTTCTGCCATCATCGTCCAAAGTTGGTGGCTTCTCATAGAAAGATCCCATGTCGCACTCCCTGGTGTTTTGTGGGTCATCCACAGATATCCCTGCCCTGGAACCAGCTCAAATTCCAAAACAAAGGAAGAGATCCTACAATTAATCAAAATTCAGCATGAAACTATATGATCTTTTTTAAATTTAATAATAGCACAAAAGGGGGGAAATTGAAATCTCACTGACAAGCCAAAATAATTAAAATAATCGAAACAATCACAACAAATGTAAAGAGAGATTAAAACAAATAACTATATATGGTGTTATTTTTTATTTAAAAACTAGATGGAGTGTGTACTATTTAAACATAACTAGATTGAAAGCATATTCAGAGTTGACACTGACAGATATGTTCACATTCAACCATATCCATTTTGATAAATTATTATCGCTGTCAAAGTGTCAGTATCGTGTCCAATCTTCCAGTCCTTCATAGAGAACTGGACTCAGAAGCTATTTCAGCTAAAAAAATCAGGCATCAGAAGCAAAAACCATTGAAAAACTTAACTTGAGCAAAAATACGCAAATGAATCATCAATTCAATAACAAGATTTCAGTAAATTTTGAAAATCCTCAATCACGTTAGTCCTTTTCGTTCCAATGTGATTTTTGTTACAAAATTGTGTTATGCGATGAAACACAGATGCAATTGATTACTTTTCATTTAATAGATGATTTCATTATTTTGACCAAATTGTTCTAACGACAACTTCATATATTAAAATCGCATGTCACTTGATAAAGACACATAATACATCTTATAATAGGACATTGCTGAAATATGAAGACGTAAAGTAATTTTTTTCACTTAATATGTGAGGAGCTTCCACTACAGTTCCTATAGCAAACACATACTTGAGCGTGCATTTTGTTAGTGATTTTAGAGACCAATCTAACTAATGAAAGACACAATTAATGATCAAACTAACTAACGAAAGGAACATTCAAGGATCAAACTAACCAATCAAACACACATTCAAGGCCCCTGTTTGAATAAACATCTTAATTGAGCGCTTATAACATAATCGCTTATCATATTAGTACTTATGCATAAGCTATTTCTACAAAAAAAAGATAAATATATAGTTAAATTGTTTTCATATAAGTTGTTTTCTTAAACTATATGGGCCTGTTTGTATTGACTTATTTGAGTTTATCTAGTGGCATACGCTTTGTGAGACTGTTCGGACTTTTCATAAGCTTTTTTCAGCTTAATTTCATAAATTCTCCAAGATAACTTATGAAAACAACTTATAGCATAAACAAGAACAATTTAACTTTACTTTAGTGTTCCCTATAGAAATAGCTTATGTAAGCTTATACATGAGCGCTTGTACTATAAGCTGCAAATAATGGAGGACTTATCGAAATAAGTTTTAAACAACTTACGGACATGCCATAAATCATTTCCATATACTCTCTCTCTCAATCAGTCTATTTCCATAAACTCAAACAATGCCAATAAATAAATTCAAATAAGTAAATTCAAATTCTCTACTCTCTAATAAAAGACATTTGGGAGTGCCTTGAACTATTGATACATTGAAGAACAGACACAGACACCGATAATAATTTGAAAAAATAGCATAATTCAGTGTAATCATACGCGTGTCCGATACAGGGACACACCTAATGGGAGGAGTGTCCATGCTTCATATTACATTCAATAATAAGGAATACCTGCGCCAGTTGCACCAGAACAAGGAAGACCTTTATCAACTATCGCCACAGATAAATCCGTATCCATAAGAAACTGTCTAGCAACGGTTAAACCAATGATACCAGCACCAACTATCACAACATCAAACACTTTATCACCATCATCAGATAACCGAGCCATCCGGTTTCCGGTTGCAGGGAATTTATATTTATAAGAAAGAGATCTCTTGGTAAGTGATGAAGAAGAGGAATGAGATGGAAAAGCAGAACAGAAATTGATGCTGTGAATGTGATCAAGAGTAGCCATATTCGTTTTCTTCTTCTAAGGATCAATAAAGAAATGATAATCAATTGTAGTTGTTGCAAAGTCTTGTTTTAAAATTGAGGAAGATACACAATTTGTTCTTTTAATAAGGTTTGTATTTGTTATTTGGCTGCTTCTAAAGGGAACACAAAGAAAGAGCACGTTGGTGATGGTGATGATGATGGATATTACTGTCATTTTTCGGAATTTAATATTTAATATTGTTTTGCCATAGACTTTGTCTATCATGACATGTGATACAATCTGATAAACGATTAATTCGAGGAGACCAATCCCACCGTCCATTTGCGGGGTTTCCGTTCTAGGCATGTGGACTTGCTCATCGAAATTGACATAAGAGGGAATCGAACCTGAAATCTTGAGAGTGGCGCACTCCAAGATCTCAAGCCAACGACTAGGCCAACCCCAAATGGGTATGTAGATCTTCAATCTTAATTGAGATCTATTTTTTTTTAACAAGGATATCTATTTTTTGTAATATTAAAATATAATGATATAAAGTTATTGATAAATGATTAATAAGTCTTATTTGAGATATTTGTGTGAGGTGGTGAGTTTGAGAGATTACGTGTTTATTAGATACAAATATTTAAAAAATTATAAACGAGTGATGTGTACATGTGAGATTCATTTAAATATCTAAAAATGGATGTCTTCATCGTGAATGTTAGTTTATGTAAGCAAATAACTTTTAAGTGTTTGTTTAAGTTGCTAAAAAAAATTGTTCATGCAGAAGTTTTAGAAAATTCATTTTATCAAAAATTCTATTATGACTCTAAAATAAAAAACTATTAGATTAACCTTTTTCTCAAAAGATAACTAAATGTGATACAAATGTTATTTATTTTCAACAAATGAATAGGGGGGTTCGTAGATTCCTAACCGCTGCTTACATTTTTGTAATCAAAATAGGTAACTTGCTCTGTTGCAAAAATAGATAAAAATTGCACTCTCTAATCCTCAACTCTTTCATATATATTTTGTTAAACCAAATAAGTAACGCGAATTATTGGGACGAAATGACAATCTATGTGGATACGATACTCTACTTACACTTTATTACTTGGTAAACGATTTGGTACACTTGTCTAATCCGACCATCATTAAGCATAGTTACATATTGACGATTCTACAAGTCAATCACGATTTTTTAACTGACACATCGTTTATAAAGGACTTCAATAATAATTAGTATTGACAGTTGCATTAATCCGACAAAGAAGATAAAGGGGATTCAAAGAGCCCTTATCGCCGTCTAACCTATTAAACAAACTCTTTTAATTTTATTCAAACTATTATTCGCAATGAGCACACAATTCAAAAGTTCAAATCCCTTAAACCCCATTAATTGCTTTTTTTTAGTTTAAACAGGTATAGAGAATTGCTTAGTTGACGTCATTCATGTAGAGACAATAACTTACTACTTTATTACGTGTTGAGTTTTATGCACTTTCCAATCATGTCATCATTATCATTAAAACATAATACAAAGATATTGTTCTTTTAATCTTTGTGGTTCTAACAAACCTTACAATTGTAAAAAAAATAAAAAATAAATCACCCTTTACTATCACGAAAGGTTAAACAAATTAATGATAAGTTAGTTAGTAATATTCAATTATTATGATTATCAAGTTATGATATTAACTCCTATTTAATTGTATTTATTGCAAAATTTAGGCATAAATAAGCTCATATGGATATCCTATATGATATATATATATATATATATATATATATATATATATATATATATATATATTAGTAAAATGCTAACTTACCTTACTTTATTCTGAATAAGAAATAAAATTTAGAATTTCTTATTTATCTTAATATGAAAAATTAGGGTTTGAAAAGCATGATGCTAGATTCATGATTCATCACTATAGAATTCACTTAGTACATCTCTAGTTAAGCATAGTTATGTATAGATCATTCTACATATCAATCATGGGTTTTTAATCAACACATCGTTTATAAAACGCTTTTATCATAATTGGTATTGACTGTTGCAATAATCTGACAAAGAAGACAGAGGACATTCGGAAAATCCTAATCTCTATCTAACCGACAAACTCTTTTACTTTTCTTCAAACTATTGTTCCCATTGAACACACAATTAAAAAGTGTGACCCCTTAAACCCCATTAATTGAATTTTTAGTTTAAATAGGTATAGTGAATTGCTTAGTTGACAACATTCGTGTGGAGACGATAGATAACTTACTACTTTGTTCCTTGTTAGATTTGGTGCACTTTCCAAATTTGTCATCGTTATCTTTAGAACATAATACAAAGATGTTGTTCTTTCTATCTATGTGGTTCTAACAAACCTTACAATTGTCCAAAAAAATAATTTCATCCATTACTATCACGAAAGGTCAAAAAATAAATGATAAGTTAGTTAGTAATATTCAATTATTATGATTATCAAGTTATGATATTAACTCCTATCTAGTTGTATTTATTGTAGAATTTATGCAGAAATGAGCTCATATGGGTATCCTATATGATATATATGTTTTAGTAAAAGGCTGACTTACCTTGCTTTGTTCCGATCAAGAAATAAAATTGAGAATTTCTTATTTATCTTAATATGAAAAATTAGGGTTTGATTAGTATTGCAAGATTCATGATTCATCACTATATAATTCACTTAGTACATCTTTAGTTAAGCCTAGTTACGTATAGACGATTCTACAAATCAATCATGGGTTTTTAATCGATACATCGTTTATAAAGCCCTTTTGTCATAATTGGTATTGACTGTTGCAATAATACGACAAAGAAGAAAGGATGGGTTCCAAGAATCGTAACCGTTGTCTAACCTATGAAACAAACTCTTTTACTTTTCTTCAAACTACTATTCACATTGAGCACACAATTCAAAAGTGCAACCCCTTAAACCCCATTAATTTCTTTTTTAGTTTAAATATGTATAGTGAATTGCGTATTTGATGACATTCATATGGAAACGATAACTTACTACTTTGTTCCTTATTAGATTTGGTGCACTTTCGAAATTTATCATCATTATCTTTAAAACATGATAGAAAGATATTGTTCTTTTAATCTGTGTGGTTCTAGCAAACCTTACAAGGGGTGTAAGCGGGTCGGACAAAACCAGTGAATACGGAAATCCAAACCGAAAAGTATCCGATATTGTTTGGTTCGGTTCAATTTTGAACCGAACAAACGTAAACCGATCTAGTTTGGTTTGGTTTTTGGTTTTTTATTTTTTAAAATACTCCCTTAATCCATTCATTTTCTCCTATCAACATCTCATCTCATCACGTACACTCTATTTCATTTCTGCTTAAAAAAAACTCTAGCCGCCAACCACACCTAACCCATCATTCCTCACCACCGTTGTGATTGTCCATCTCGGTTAGTTTTTTATATTAGTTATACAGAGTTGTTTGAAAAACATAGAACATGGAAAATGAAGTTCCATGAAATATATGAGTATGATGTATGCATGAAATACAAGTTTGTGAAAAATATTTTTTTTAATTGTATTTTCAAACAAACCGATCAAGCGAACCGATCCAAACCGAACCAATTCGGTGAATTTGAATCGGTTTCTTTTTTCAAAAATAGTAAAAACCAAACCAAACTAAACCAATGAAGATTTCATTGGTTCATACATTTTTTAGACCAAAAACCGATCCAAACAAAACCGTTACACTCCATAACCTTACAATTGTCCAAAAAAATTAATTTCACCCTTTCCTATCACGAAAGGTTAAAAAATCAATGTTAAGTTAGTTAGTAATATTCAATTATTATGGTTATCAAATTATGATATTAACTCCTATATGCGAAGAGATAAATACAACACACTCGTATAGGCGGTTAGTAATGATTCTAATTTTATGAACGGTTTATAAAACTTCATAAATTCTTAAACTAATTAATTATTTATTATGAGACCATGAACTTTATACACTATAAATAGATCAAGTCATACTCTATCATTTATATGCAGAGAGGAAAAAACATGGCTAAACCTTTAAAGTTTGTTTATGTAGTGATTCCATGTATTTCCATATTTCTTGTCCTGACAGTATATGATTCTAAATATTTCCAAATAGCACCTCCTTGTGTTAATGATAAAGATTGTCCACGATTCAAAAATAACAATGTTAGGTGTCGTAATGACTTTTGTGTAAATTTGTGTAATTAATATCGACACTAATGAGTTATTGCACTAGCAAAATAATTGTACATTATTCCTTATGTTGGAATATTTCACAAGTCATCAATTTTATTTTATTTTATTTATAGTGTCTCCTTATCTCGTATATTTTTAGCTATTACCATGGCAAGCAATCCATACATATCCCGTGTTTTTTTCAACCCTACCACCTATAAGAATCATTTTAATCGTTAAGTCAGTTGTAATTTTTATCTTACTCTTTTTAAAAAAAAGAAAAAGATATCCAATTATTAAATTGGTAGAGTACGTTAAAACAACACAAATTCAACATTGCTAAAACTGAAATAGAAGAATATGTGAATTTTTAGTATATGATTTAGTCTTTATGTATGTGATAAATAAGATATGATTTGATATTGTTATTGTGTATAACGAGGGTGCTAAAAAATTCAAGAGTGAGTTTTAATCGCGTTTACTATTTTAAAATTAAAATCATTTTTTGTCTAAAATAGAAAACAATACTCTGTTCATAATACAATTTGAAAGATATTAAACATAAAACAATATCTTAAGTCCCATTCTTTTGTTAAGTTATTTATATAAAAAAAATTCTTTAAATTAATAATACAGATATGAAAGATATTTGAATATAATACACAAAATATTATGTTCACGATAAATATACCACAAATTTTAGGATTTTGTATGTGATGATGATATAATAAAAAAAAAATTAAGGCATTACTAGAATGGAACTAAAATTGCAAACACGCTCTATTTGTTGAGATACAAATCTACAAAAAATTAGCTTAAAACATCTATTCCTAGGTTTTGATGTTTTTTTACGATATAACAAAATGTAGAAATAGTTAAAAGAATAAAAACTATTGCAATGCTCCAATGTCAAAACACAAGTATTACACAATGCAGATTCTAATAATAAGAAGAATGGGAATGCAGAAGCTTGCAGTACAAGAAATTAAGATAGTGTAGTACAATTAGCTATTTCATGTAGTACACTTCATATTAGATAGAACATTTTCACCAATGTGTAAATACTTTGATGTAACACCTTTTCAATCTAATGAATCATTTCTCATTTTCACACTTTCTTAATATGGTATCAGTTTCTTTTCTCTCTCTTCTTCATGAGAGAGAGAGAGTTAGTTAAGATCCGTTTTTGTTGCTTCCACCATTGTTGCTTGCTTTTCAAGCTTTCTACTTTTCTTCCTTTTCCTTGATTTCTTACAAAATCCTTTGTGATTCTTCTCTATTTCTTCTCAATTCATTCTCTATTTCATCTTTTAATTCCTCTTTTCTTCGCGACGAATTGAATTTTCTGCAACTTTCATTGCATACTCTGTTTTTCACTTCATCTTCTTCGTTGCTTCTTTCTCGTTTTTCACCATGCCACCTCGTGCTGCTCCAATTATCATTCAGCAACCTAACACTAATTTCATTTACTATGTTCATCCTAGTGAAGGACCAAATTTTGTTACGGTTACACCACTTCTCACCGATCCGAATTATCTTGCATGGAGTCGTTCTATGAAATGCGCTCTTGGAACGAAGAACAAATTTGCTTTCATTGATGGATTTGTTCCAATTCCTCCAATGGATGATTGAATCGTAATGCATGGGAACGTTGTAATAATCTCATTCACTCTTGGATTCTCAATTCCGTTTCACCTCAAATTGCTCAAACTATTGTGTTTCATGAGTCCGCCATTGATGTTTGGATTGAATTACAAGAGCGTTTTTCGAAGGTTGATCGAATTCGTGTTGCTTCCCTTCGTTCTTCAATCAACAATTTGAAACAAGGTGATAAATCTGTACTTGACTATTTCATAGAGATGAAATCTCTTTGGGAGGAGCTCAACTCTCATCGTCCCATGCCTATGTGTACTTGTCCTTATCCATGCCGCTGTGAATCCATGGGTGCTGCTCGCAATTCAGAATGGAAGATCAAGTGATTCAATTTCTCACTGGTTTGAATGATAGTTTTTCAGTTGTGAAGACTCAAGTTCTTCTCATGGATCCTCTTCCATCTATAAACAAAGTGTATTCTATGGTGATTCAGGAAGAAAGCAATAATGTTACACGTACTCCACCTGTATCTACTGAAGATTCTAGCATTTTGGTTAATGCTTCAGATGCAAGAAAACCGTTCCAGCGTGGTAAACTTTCTGGTGCCTCTCAATCCAAAAACAACTCTAGGTATTGCACGTTTTGTCACATAAACAACCATACTGTGGAGTATTGCTATCAAAAGCATGGTTATCCCAATGCAAATAAACCTGTTGCTTCTTCAAATGTTGTCAATTCTGAGCATGCTATGGATTCTCATACCTCTAGTGAAGGATCTTCTTCTGCTTCCCAAACTGGTTTGACTCAAGAGCAATATGTTCATCTTGTATCCTTGCTTCAGTCTTCATCTTTGGTACCCACAACAACTGCTTCTAACCCTGCTAGTACCAATCATGCTGCCACCTATTTCCCTTCTTCAATTGATTTCACTTCAGGTATAAACACTGTTTTCTCTCGTTCTTTGCATGTTCCATCTGATCATTGGCTTATTGACTCTGGAGCAAATGAACACATTTGTTCATCCCTGCATTTGTTTCATACTTATTATAAAATTAAACCTATTAATGTCAATTTACAAAATGGCTCATCTGTACTTGTTCAATATGTTGGAATTGTTATTTTTTCACCTAATTTTCATATTACTCATGTCTTGTATTCTCCCTCTTTCAAAGTCAATCTTATATCAGTTTCTAAAATTTGTTAGTCTCTATCATATCATGTTCATTTTTGGCTCAATACATGTGTGATACAGGATGTGAAAACACAGAAGATGATTGGTTTGGGTAATCTCTGTGATGGTCTCTATAGATTGCATCCTTCAGCTCTTGCTTCACCTCAAGCTCACTCTATTTCTTCTGTTGTTTCTCCATCAAATAAAGTTTCTTTACACTCATGTAATTCAGTTTCTTCTAATGTTGCTATTTCATGTATTCCTTCCAATGCAATCTGGCACTTTAGATTAGGACATTTGTCTAATCAAAGATTGTCCATGATGCATAATTTGTACTCTTCTATATCTGTTGACAATAAAGCTGTTTGTGACATTTGCCACTTTGCCAAACAAAGAAAATTGCCTTACAATTTGAGTACTTCTGTTGCTTCTTCTAAGTTTGAACTATTACATTTTGATATTTGGGGACCACTTTCTAATAGTTCTGTTCATGGCCATAAGTATTTCCTTACCATTGTTGATGATTTTAGTAGATTTTTGTGGGTTATTTCACTTAAAACCAAATCAGAAGTCTCTAGTTGTAACGCCCTATTTATTTATCTGATTATTTTGGTTGAGTTTAGAGTCTTTTATATGATTTATGTTGATAAGTGGCATGTTGTTTTGTATTAATATTTTATTAAGTGACTTTATTTTATTATTTAGTAGGATGGGTTGGAAATTAAAATAATAAGACTTGTAGAGGGGCTGAATTAGAATTAATTAGAATTAGGTGGTGTTAAGTAGAAAATCTGTTGAGATAAAAAGAAAAGCAAGAGTCAGACACAAAATTAGGTTTTGCAAAAACTCTTTGGGAGAAAGAAGAGAACCAAGACAAGAGGAGAATCAAGAGAAGGGAGGGCTTGTAGAATCTTGCAATCACTTAATCTAAGGTAAGGGTGGGACTAACATTCTCTAATCTTAGGTTATGTAATTCTGAAACTGAATTTAACATGTAGTTTTATTGTTGTTCTTGTGAATTTGAGGATTAGGGTTTGAAATTGGAATTGATCGTGGAACATGTAGAATTGGTTGTTAATAAGTGTAGAAAGTCCATAGAATTGTGTATTATGGATGTTCAGAATGTAGAATGATCACAGGTTGAGTTTCCTATTAAATTTGGGATTGGATTGGATGAAAATTGGGTTTTTGGGGTGAAAATTTGCACTTCCCGACAGAAGTCTGTCATAACTCACCACGGCGAGTAGTCCGTTCGCCACGGGAACGATAGTGTAACAGAGAGCAGTGTTTGCTCACCTTTTGCTCGCCACTGCGAGTAACCTAGCTCGCCACTGCGAGTAAGCCCACCCGCGAGGCGAGTTGTTCAGTAGCAGTGCACTTTTTCATGTTCTTGCGTCGTTTCCACGTGTTTCTGTTTTGGATTAGCCTTTGGTGGTACTGGAAAGTCTTAGGTAATACTGTCAGTTTCAAAAGGCTTGTTTATCATGGATAACCTTGATTTATGAATTGTTATATGAATGTACACATTGATGAATTAGTATATGAATGCATATGTTGATTAATATGATGTTATATAATGTTACTCATAGATGATGAATATTATGGAATTATATTGTGGAGTCGTTGTTGTGTTCTTGTTGTCGTTGTCGTTGATGTCGTCAAGTCGTTGATGTTGTACGTTGTTGTTGAATAAGTTGTTGAGTCCATGCATACTCATATAAAGTTGGGGGCTCATGCCCTGTTGAATGTTTAATCATTCAAACCACGTTGATTTGAGAGCCTATGCTCTACACGTTGATTTAAGAGCCGATGCTCTACACGTTGATTTAAGAGCCATTGCTCTACACGTTGAATTGAGAGCCTATGCTCTAACACGTTGATTGGTACCACATGCGTTCTGCATAGTCAAGTTGTTGTTGTGTCATTGCATTGTCGTCGTCGAGTTGTTAAGTTGTTGTCATTGATTTAATGCCAAGTAGAAATAATTGAACAATATGTGAAGTTTCATTAATTGCTTAGTTAGAGTTGTTTATGTTGTTAAATTTCATTGATGAATTATATGCTTATTATTATTGAATGTGAAATCTCACCCCTTCTGTTTAAATGTTGCCTCTACATGGGTAACGTGCAGATAACCAGGATTAGCTGCTGATGTGAGTTGTCTCTCTCGTGCGTCGTCTTAGGGTCGCTCTGATATGTAACGGGATGGGGATACTTGTTCCGTAGTGCCAAATTTGTTGAATAATGAACTAAATTTTCCGCTACGATGTTTTGTTAAAGTGGTTTTAATAAATAGTAACTTTACTCTATTTACACATGAAATGTAGTGTGGCATTCCGTTTTACGTTGAATACTCTGATTTAAGTGTATTATTTACATTGTTTGGGAAAACGGGGTGTTACACTAGTCATGTCGAAAACTTTATTACATTGATTCATACCCATTATCATATCACTCCCAAATACATAAGATCAGACAATGGTCCTGAATTTCTCATTCCTGAATTTTATGCATCCAAAGGCATCATACATCAAAAGTCATGTGTTGAGACTCCTCAACAAAATGGTAGAGTGGAAAGAAAGCATCAACATATCCTCAATGTTGCTAGAGCTTTACTTTTCTAGTCTAAGCTTCCCAAATTTTTTTGGTCATATGTTGTTATTCATGCAGTTTTTCTAATCAATAGAGTCCCCACCCCTCTTCTCAAAAATAAATCTCCATATCAAATATTGTATGATTCATTACCTGATATCCATTCTTTCAAAGTTTTTGAATGTTTATGCTTTGCTTCTACTCTTCTTGCTCATAGATCAAAACTGCAGTCTAGAGCAAGAAAGTCTGTTTTCTTGGGGTACAAGTCAGGTACCAAAGGCTATGTTCTATATGACCTTGATTCTAGAGAAATTTTTCTTTCTAGAAATGTTGTTTTTCATGAACTAATTTTGGTCTATACTTCTTCTAATCCTTCACCTACATCAAATTGGCAATATCATTCATCATCATCTCAGTCACCTGTTATTGAAGTGTCTGAACCAGTTTCCACTTCACCATCTCCTCCCATATCACCAACTCAATCCACTGATCACATCATTCACTCTTTACAACCATCCACCACTCCTTCATCTCCTCCTCTTAGAGTTTCCTCTAGAACTAAGAAAACTCCATCTTATCTGCAAGACTATATTTGTCCTTCATCCACTATTTCTGCTTCTTATGTTAATAAAACTTGTAGTTCCTACCCTTTATCCAATTTTATTTCATTTGCCAATTTATCTAACTCACATCACATATTTGCTTTGTCTCTTGTTTCTCAAATTGAACCAAAATCTTATGCTGAGGCAATCAAATCTGAATGTTGGAAACAAGCTATGCAACTTGAACTTAATGCTCTTGATCAATCTAGTTTTGCACAATAGTGGATCTTCCTTCACAAGTAAAACCTATAGGGTGCAGACGGGTTTATAGAATCAAGTACAATGCAGATGGTTCTATAGAGAGGTATAAAGCTAGACTGGTTGCCAAAGGGTACAATCAAATTGAAGGATTGGACTATTTTGGCACTTTCTCACCAGTTGCCAAAGTCACTACTGTCAGACTTGTAATTGCCTTGGCCTCAATTAATCATTGGTTTCTGCACCAATTAGATGTGAATAATGCTTTCCTCCATGGTGATCTTCAAGAGGATGTTTACATGAAACTTCCACTAGGCTTATCCACATCTAAACCAAATCAAGTCTGCAAACTATCAAAATCCTTGTATGGTCTCAAACAAGCAAGTAGAAAGTGGTATGAGAAGCTCACCACTCTTCTCATCAGTAATGGATATAAACAGGCTGCATCTGATGCTTCTTTGTTTATCAAATCCACTTCTGAGACTTTCACTGTCCTTTTGGTCTATGTTGATGACATTATTTTGGCTGGCAATTCTCTATCTGAATTTCAATTCATCAAAAATGTTCTTCATCAAGCATTCAAAATCAAGGATCTTGGCACTTTGAAATATTATTTGGGTCTTGAAGTAGCTCATTCACACCGTGGAATCTCTCTTTGTCAGAGAAAGTATTGTTTGGATCTCTTGAATGATTCAGGTCTTCTTGGCTCTAAGCCTGTTTCCACACCTTCTGATCCCTCTATCAAGCTTCACAATGACACTTCTCCTCTATTCTCTGATATTTCAGCATATAGGAGACTCATTAGCAGATTGATTTATTTGAATACAACAAGACCTGATATCACATTCATCACCCAACAATTGAGTCAGTTTCTTAGTAAACCTACTCAAACTCACTACACTGCTGCTCTTAGAGTTCTCAAGTACCTTAAAGGTTCACCTGGCAAAGGTATCTTCTTTCCTAGAGCTTCAAGTTTACACATTCAGGGCTACACTGATGCAGACTGGGCAGGGTGCAAAGATACCAGGCGCTCTATCTCAGGCCATTGCTTCTTTCTTGGTCAATCACTCATATGTTGGAGAACCAAGAAACAACCTACAGTTTCCCGATCCTCTTCTAAAGCTGAATATAGAGCTATGGCCTCTGCTACTTGTGAATTGCAGTGGTTGTTATACTTGCTTAGGGATTTACAAGTTCAATGTGCTAAACTTCCTGTGCTTTACTGTGATAATCAAAGTGCCATGCACATTGCAGCCAATCCAGTTTTTCATGAAAGGACCAAACATCTTGAAATTGACTGCCACATTGTGAGGGAAAAGTTGCAAGCAGACATCTTCAAACTTCTTCCAGTTACCACTCATGATCAAATTGCTGATTTTTTTACAAAAGCCTTGTATCCACAACCTTTTGGCATCTTACTTTCCAAGCTGGGGATGTTAGATATCTACCAGCCTCCAACTTGTGGGGGGATATTACATAATGCAGATTCTAATAATAAGAAGAATGGGAATAAAGAAGCTTGCAGTACAAGAAATTAAGATAGTGTAGTACAATTAGCTATTTCATGTAGTACACTTCATATTAGGTAGTACATTTTCACCAATGTATAAATACTTTGATGTAACACCTTTTCAATCTAATGAATCATTTCTCATTTTCACACTTTCTTAATAACAAGTGCCCAACAAGAAAGCCATTTGATAAAGTAAAATTGTAGTATCAAAGTAAGTATATTTATTGTTTATCGTACCAACAATTGCAGTTTTAAGTAAAAAAAAAGAGGGTTGTTTGTAGATGCCTTGATCAATTATGGTTTGGACAAAGAGATAATATGGTTTGGAGTAAGTTTCCGTAACTGCTACTCTAATGTCTTTCTTTGGTCAATTATGAAGGTGAGTATACACATATAGGGGGTTTGAATTGTTCTATAGGTATCATAACATGTTACCCTTAAGCGATCTGATACTAATTCCTTAAAGCTTCGTAGCCGCGTCAATGCCCCTGGCATTGCAAATGTTGATACATATACTTTTATACCATTGAAATTTTTGTTAGGAGGACTATGTTCGCTTCTGAGAGATAGGCAAAGGTTTATGTAGTGGTGGTTGACACTATAGTGTTTGATTGGCAAGTTGAGCTCGCAGTTGTAAGGGTCCCCAAGAAATAACTCAGGTGACTCAACCAAAATTGTTTGCTCAGGTTTTGGGTGGTTCAAGTTTGCATTGCAACGTTGATGATAAAGGTGAAGGGTTTGTTGGTTATGAACAAATGTGAGAAACCATACACCGCGAAGAATTTGTCGTTAATGCTATCTAAGGTAAGGAAAATGTCAGGCACATGGAAGTTGGTGTCCTAGGGACGTGGATTCTATGAATTTCAGTTTGCAAAAATCGAGGACCTACATATGGTTTGGGCTCAGGGTACATTAAACTTGAAGTCGGGAGTCTTTCGCCTCTCATAATGGACGAAGGATTTCAATCCGTATACTCAGCACTAGTCCTTTAAGTTTGTTAGGTTTCAAATAAGTCTTTAAGTTTTTTCTAAGTCTCCATTAAATCTTTAAGTTTTTTTAAGTTTCAAATAGGTCTTTTTAAGTTCTTAATTTAATGCATCTATTTAAAGTTTTTTTAAGTTTTTAAGTTTCAAATAGGTTTTTAAAGTGCATTATGGTGGCCTTAACCCAAGGGTTTCTGTATAAACTCTTTGCCATCAATTAAAGTTTCGGTAATGACCATTTTACAATGCTTTATTGCTCATGTATCTTGGTTCTTTTAACAGTCATAACTCATTTGAAAATTTTATATGATTCAGTTCTTTGCAATTGTATTATTATGTATGTGCTTTATGGTCCCAAACATGCCTCACAGGAATAACTTGTGACAATGGTTTCTCTACCTTCATTGCCATATCAATTTATTTTGCACCTGTTGTGCTTTACAGGATGTATCTATGAACTTATATTTACATTGGTTGCATGCATTTTCGTGTTTTGATATTCTCTTTGCTTAACAGATATAGCCTTTTCTTTTCACTAGCTAAGTTTGTGCTTTGATGTTTTGGCATTTTTTTAGGGCTGTAATAATGAGACAGCCAAATCACACTTGGTTCTTCAAGTTTTCTTATAATCTTCATACCTAGAGTTGTTTTGATGAATTTTTAACTGGTTAGTTGTAGTCCGCTACAAACTTAGAATAATTTGCCAAGCACAAGCACAACTACATTGAAGACTCAAAACATGATCATAAGAGGATCTCCGGTGGGAGATGTTTTTGCCTAATAACATGTAGATCTTATTAGCTACATCCATTGAACAATTTTCTCAAAATAGAACTGTAACATCCCAGACTGCTTTTAGAATTGTCGACTGACCCCACAAATTAACACGAGTCTTTTTAGCGTGTTTTGTCCTCACAAACACGCTTTCTGGGAAACTTCCCAGAAGGTCTCCCATCTCAAAATTGCTCCAAGTCAAGCACGCTTAACTGTGGGTTCTTATGGAATGAGCTACCGAAAAGAAGATGCATCTTGTTGATATAAGTAGGTACCAAACAATTCTTATAAACCTTCCTTCATTCATGTAGTCACATACCTACACGGTCTCAGGATCCCTCTTATTCCGATGTGATTTGGTTCATCTAGAAGTTGTCGGGAGCCGCTCATTGTCATGCCTTGTGCACCACCGGTGACCACTCCTCGCCCTCGTCAGCCTTGGATGTTACATGCCCACCAGCTTCCGCTTGGTCCGCCCCTGAACCACATCGTACTGGAAGAGGTCTGCTTTGATACCACTTGTAACATCCCATACTGCTTTTATGATTTAGGATTGCCGACTGACCCCACAAATCAACACGAGTCTTTTCAGCGTGTTTTGTTGTCACTTGCACGCTTTCTAGGAAACTTCCCAGAAGGTCACCCATCCCAAAATTGCTCCTAGTCAAGCACACTTAACTAGTCTCATACCTAAACGGCCTCAAGATCCCTCTCATTCCGATATAATTTGGTTCGTCTAGAAGTTGTCGGGAACCGCTCATTGTCATGTCTTGTGCACCGGCGACCACTCCCTGCCCTCGTCAGCCTTGGGTGTTACAAGAACCCACTAGAATTGATCTTTGACACTCTTTGAAACACGCGCAACCAACAAAAACCTCTACAAAAGAAAAGTGAGAACCTCAGTTTTCTTCAAAAGTCACTCAATTTATCGGAAAGCCTACTTCAAGAGCCCCATTTTCGCTCTTGATATTGTACCCTATTGTTAGATTAATCCTTGAAATTGTAGGGACTCGTTGCGGGTTTTGGTTGGCTCCATTTATTTACTCTCAATTTACTCTATTTATGAGAGAATTGGACACAAATGGAAGATTTCTTAAACTCATTAGTGGGATCCACTTATTAAAATGGGGCTCATTGATCTTTCACTTGTGTTTATGTCTCTAATAAATGAAAAATAAATGGAAAGTAGATAAATGAAGCAAACTTGGACTCAGTCTCTAAAATTAAGAAATTGACTAAAACGTTCCTTTGTAAATATATATTATCAATTATTTTTGTCCCCTCATATTCTTTGGGTAGCATTTAGAGTTTTAACTAACCAACATAAGAACTAACTCTTCATAATGTTACATTATGATCTAATTTGTACAACAATTACAATTTCTAGCTTCCAAGATTGTATTAGAAATTTGAAAAGATGATGATATCAAAAATTACCTTGTTCTTTGCAATGAACAAATGATAGAAACCAACTTCAAAGAATAAGTTAGCTACGACATTAAAGATCATCCAAGTTGATTACATTGTCATTACACCATTGAATATCTGGTTTTCTTTCACTATGAATCTCTGTATCATTGAGAGAACACTCCAAGGTTTTCTCTAAAGACTCAGCAAGATCTATCTCCCACAAACCTAGCCTACACATTGTTCTATAGGTCTCATAACCAGTTACCCTCAAGCCATCTGATACCAACTCCTTTAAGCCTCCACTAATTTGTTCACTGTTCATTACATTTAGAAAATCTTTCGACAACCCAGGTTCCCAGAAAACGACAAAGGCACAACTCTTGTCCACGAATTTAACATCAAACTCTTCTAAAAAGATGTCATGGGATTCACGGAGAACACTCTTCAAGATGCCGGCCGTCATACCAAACTTAAATCCCCATAAGAATACTAAATGTTCGCAATTTGCTTTTCTTGTATTGTTGGTCCACACACTAACATCCTCAATACATGATGATTCTTGGATATTGGCTGAGCATGAATGGAATACATTAGTGAAGTCTTCAAGCTGCGGGGCCAATTGCCTGTTTCCAGATTCAGTTACAACAGGGGAAATTTTCAATACAGAGCAGAGCTTCATAAATAAATAGGATAGCCTTAAAGCATCAAGACCGTCAATCTTGCCTTTGTTTATTGTATCTGTAAGAAAAACAAAAACAGAAAGGAAGACTAAGCAGCTAGTAAAATTAACATTATATCATGTTGACAGAAATTATTAAAGCAATAAGAACAAAACTTCGTATTCAGATTGTCACCAGTCACAATCCCATGCATACACACAGTCAATACATCGGTGACCGTCTAATATTGATTCAACTGCCACTGATGTGCTAAATGTATGAATGTTGGGATTGCTGACTGCATGCAATCAAAATTCTGCAAGTTATAAAGGATTTGCATACTGCTTTCCACAATTTTTGCAAGATGACTTGGATGAAACAATCAATAAGCAAACTTCTGAATTTTGCATTGGACATCAAGAGGTAGAGTGACTGACCTTGGTCAGGAATTTCCATTTCAACTAGTGCAAGGAAATGAGTATTCACGTAGGATAAAGCATTACGGATGTTGGTCACTTTTTTCATGGTTCCACTTTTCTTCAATAAATAATTCACGTCAAGTACTTTGGGGAAAAATTTGCACACGGAGCTCACAAATTCATCTACTTCTGATGGCAGTGGTGCGATGAATTTTGAATGAATATGTGTACAGTCTACATAAATAAATCAAATCAAGGTTAATAAATGGAAGAGAGTAAACCAGGTCAGTAAACTAGAACTAAGTTGATAGATTTCCATTTAAGAGAAACACCATTAAGGCAATTGTGGGAGATAACAGGTTTCTGTGAAGCGGAAATCAAATCGATCACCTCTCGAAATCCACGAATTTTCTTGCTCTCCTCCTCTTCCAAACTACGAAGCTCTCTCTGCAGTGCAGATCTAGAGTTATATTCGAATTAAACCTAATGAAGAAGAGACAAACAGCGAAAGACTCTTGTTACCTCCAACACTTCCTTATCTTCTCTTGATTTCGTCAAAACGACACGTACTGCCTGAGTTGTCCCACCCTTTGAAGGTATCACTAAAGGAAGCAAGTCATCTGAGAAGTCTACTACCATCTACATGCAGAGAAACCAGAGTACAAAATAAATAGGGAAATATGTTAATTCAATTCTACCTATTGTGACGAGATCAGGGGATTGTTTGGATTAACTTATTTGAGCTTATCTACTTGCATGGTCACTTGTGATATTGTTTGGGAGCGCATATGAAAATAACTTATGACGTGTCTAAGCTGTTATTTTCATAAGCTCCTCAGGATAGCTTATGAAAACAAATTATAGCTTATATGAAAACAGTTTGACTTTATTTTATATTTTGTTATAAAAACTAGTTTATATATGCATTTAATTAAGTGGTTTATCCAAACAGGACCCAAAGTTGTATCAATCAAAATAAAGAAGTTACGACTATATTAAGTCTGCTATACCTGCAGAATTAGCTGCACTTGACGGTCACTGCAAACATCTACATTCAAGCACGGTCTTGATTTGAACTGTTCACTACCCGAGATAATATTCCTAATAGAGTTGATAAGTTCGTCTGCACAAAATGAGTGATAAAGAATAAAAGGAGACCTAAGAAAAATCTCATTGTACAAAATTTACTAAAGATTTTCTTACCATCTTTGCTTGTCTTTGTGCCCGAGTTTTTGCATGTATTTCTCCAATGTTTAATCCGCGATCTAATCCTCTCAATAAAAACTGTATCAGCAACAGTAGGAGGTGAAGAAGATTTCATCACACCAAGAGATGGGGAACTGGTCCCTAAACGAATTTTCGCAACTGACTCTTGTGCTCTAGATAAATACGATATACCTGTTACACAAATTGAAATGGATCATAGGTCTTAGGATATAAGTAACAGAACCATAGACCCTCAATTCACATTTCACATAGCATAACATACATTTTTCTGTGTATAATAGAATTCTAAAACATTTTCGTATGTAGTCGAAGAGATTATCTGTTCAGGTGTCTAGCAAGTGAGAAATCACTACTTCGAATTTATGGCAAAATAAGCTTAAGAAACTGATGCATGATGGTAACCCTTCTTCTTCTTTTTCACCTTGCATTAACACATATACCAGAAGAGACAGAAGAACCTTCCAATTTAGCTTTTGCTGACTCACATTACATATAGGCAACTAAAGTAGCATGGATATTAACATGCAAGTGCAACAAAACACTACAGCAATACAGTACCCACACAAACCCAACTCCTTTCTCCAAAGTATCCATATTTGAAACAAACAACATTAGAAAACACATGAATGAAAGTTCTATTTTGGCTCACTGGCGCATTAAATTTAAAAGTAAACTAGCACAAATATAAGCACATGACCGTAGGAGATAAATGTGACATTGTTAATAAATCTCATGAGGAGTTTGAGTAACCAGCTTAATTAATACAACTTATTGTATAAGTGCTTACTTATGTTGTTTCTCTAATGGAAGAAAGAATGAGGGAAAACTTTACATAAGCTCTTTATAAGTTGTTTCTATAAACTATCCTACAAAGCTTATGAAAATAATCTGACAACAGCTTAAGGTTAAGGACATATCATCAAAAGCTCTTCTAAACACTTAACAGATATTTACGTGATAAGATAAGTTCAAATAAACTCTTCTTAGTACCCTATAATTACTAAACAGCAGGTAAAACAATAACCAAATAAATTTCACAGAAATTCAACAGTTCCAGTTTTTATTGGTAACAGAACAACAATTCCAGTTTGGGCAAATGAAAGTATTGTATTTGTAGAACAACAAAGCACTATCTAAAATACGCCTACAAAGGCAAACAACAAACCTACATTCAAATTCCTGGTAATAGTTACTTTAAAATTAAAAGCATCCCATTAGAAACATATACAAAACATAAAGTACAACAAAACCTCACACCTTCATATATGCAAGCATTGAAATCAAAACCCTGGCGAGCCATGGTTGCCAAATGAGACGTCTGACACAAAAAACTGTAAGCAGGCATACCAAGTTTTAACTCATCCCTTGGAAACAAAAGGAAATTATACCTGCACAAAAAACACAATTTTGAAAAAACAAAGAAAAAGTGAAGCATAAATTTAAGAACTAGAAAATTTGGCAACAATAAATTCATTGCAAAGAATGCAAAAACTGCACTTTGATTCTTTCAAACAACAAATAGTCCAGGTCATTGATTTTTATCACAACCAATGTATCTGCTAGCTATGGATCAATATCATCAACATTTGTGATTATTAGAAATTAGGTGAACTTTAAAACTTTTTACATTCTTAAGAATAAGGATTTAAAAGATATGAACTGCCATTTTAACCCAGTTTTACACTGAAATCCAATGAAAATTCATTGTTTTCTCATGTCATCCCACCTATTCATGACCGAAAATTCATATTGAAGGTTTGTCTGGTATCGACACGTACTAACACAGTCATACACTCATGGTTATATTCAGTTACTTCTATTTTTTAAATTAGTACTGGTGTCGACATGTTAGTGTCAATGTTGTGTCTCTGTCACTATATACTATCCCACTCTTGTAACTAACATTATAAAACTGATGATATTATATGACAAAAATACTGCTCATTTAAGATGTTAGTGTAAAACTAATGTACTTAAGTTAAGTCTACGGCCATTAAACTCCAAGAATAACGCCTGCGCCAAAACATTCTTTAAGGTTTATTCAAAATGGTATCAATGCATGTACCGTGCATGTGTCTCTGCTTCATAGCAGCATCGCACTCATGTAACTACTTTATATAATTGATAATAGAATTTCACAATATAAAGGATCCAATTAAATGTCAGTGTAAAACTAATTTATTTCCATTACACTATGAGCAATGCATGTATTCCACAGTTTTACAAATTTATTCGAAAAGTACAACAACAAAAGAAAACTAGCATTTCCAGTCAAACGAGGTTAGTCCAGTTGGTAACGAGTTGGTTCATATCCCACAAGGCATGAGTTCAACTCCTGCTGTCAACGTTAGTTGGTGAGCCCTGAGACCCAACTCATCTTTTTTTTTTTAAATGACAAATGTTAGTAATTAGTTGTCAGATTAGTTTTTTTTATCGTTCGGCCTAGGACCTCCAACTCCTTATCCCTTAGCTCCTATGAAGCACGGATTGGATTGGACACAGACACTGACACGCCGACACTGCTAATAATTTGAGAAAATTACATAATTCAGTGTAATTACAAGTGTCGGCGTCGGACACAGCACGTATCAGACACCTGGACACGCCTAATCCGAGGAGTGTCCGTGCCTCATAGCTTAGCTCAAACCAGTAGGAGCCTAAGACCAAACTCATCTAAACTTTAGATAATCAACAAAAACTAGCATTTCCTAATTAATACTATGATTCACACTTTCTAATAATAAATATTACAATAATCAACTTAAAATTGAAAAAAAAAACGGTTATGAGTGTTGTAGTAAGAAGAACTCACGGATGAGCAACAAGGTTGTTAGAATCTGTAACAGAAAACGGACAGACAGCGAACTGAAGAAGCTGAAACCGCTGAGCAGACTGACTAGCTTTCAGATAAGCGGTTTCCGCCGTATCGAAAGGCTGAACACGGTGCCACGGAGTAGTGGAAGAAGAACCAGTTTTCTCCATTGAAATGGCGATGAAATCGGAATTTGAGATGTGGGTTTTGATTTCCTCTAATGATTCGTTGAAGTTGGAGATTGTGACTTGTTTTACTTTCCATTTTGAAGAGGAGATTTTGGTGCAGAGGGAACGTTTTTGGTGATGTAGTAGGAAATGGAAGAGTGAAGAAGCCATTGATACGGCGTCGTTACTGTTTCGTTTCTGGGTTTTTCCTTGAGATAAACCTTCGGGGTTTTGCTTGGTGGGTCGGATCTTACTCAAATTAACCACCTCTCAAAATATGAATATTTTTTAATTTAGTCCCAACTAGGACCGAAAAATAGTCGAGTTGAGTTGAATTAGTTCGACTCGATAAAAATTGTCTCAGCTCAGAACTTGATTTGAGTTTGATATGAACCTTTTTATTTAACTCGAGTTCGGCTTGTTTAAAGTGTTTAAAGTTCTCGAGGAATTCAGTTCGACTCGTTAGGTTCAACTCGTAACTCGAGTAACATAATTCAAATTTTTTTCTTGTTTTTGTCATAAATGTATATCTTGAACTTTTAATTGGGACTCCCAACCCTAATTGGTAATGATAATGCATTAGTGTTGGGTCCTATATTCATGCATACATGATTAGGGTTGATGGATTTTATATCTGTATTGGTGACGTTGATGATGTTTTTGTTGCATCATTAGTTGACGACTTTGTCGTAGTTGATCGTACCGTGTGCATACAGAAGTCACGTCTAGGTACATAACATGTCTTGGCATGAGTCCTAGTTGTGTTTGCACTTGGTGTTTGATGTGATTTGTGACCTACGTAATTGCGTTGTGGTGAATTGCTTGTGTGAAAGAATAATGTTGAAGTTGAATTACATGAAGTTTAATTTATTGAATACATTTGCAATTATTTATGTCTGATTATGATTGATGTCAAGCTAACCCCTAGTGGTCTGTGGTGGACCGCCTACCTATTTGTATGAATGGGTAGACGGTGTGCATGATTGATCTTTTAGCGTGCTTGCTGAGTTTCTTGAGTATAGCGGGAGCTTCCTCTGTTTATCTGTTAGAGTCTTAGATTAGGCTTTGATTAGGATGTCGGTCTTATGTTATCCTAGATTTATTATGTTGTTGAGATTTTACCCATATGTCGGGATTTGGAGATTTTATATGATGACGTATGTATGAGTTTATGTCGTGTATATTTTGGAGATGTATGTTATATATCCGCTGCGACTGTTGAGAAATTTTATATATGCATGTTGTTTTGAGATCTATTGAAGAGGTAGCGTCTATTTCTTGAATAATTGTATTATTCACGTGTTTTATCGCTTTAATAGAGTAGGGTGTTACAATCAACAAAAATTCAAATTCAACCCTGAAACAACAAACAAGCAAAGAAATAGGATTAAACAAATGGATAAGGAAGCGATTCATAAGAGAGAGAGAGAGAGAGAGAGAGAGAGGGAGGGAGAGGGAGAGGGAGAGGGAGAGGGAGAGGGAGAGGGAGAGAGAGAGTGTTATGGAGTGAAGAAAGAATGATGTGCGTGAAAGGTTTTATCCTAACCCATCAAAATCTAAGGATTAAAATAACAAAAGGGGAATGGGAAATGATTAGAATTGATTAAAACTTATCATTTTTTGTTGGCGCACCAAACAAAGAATTGAATCATGATATTGAAGGTGAGAAAAACACAAAAAAGGGGGTTGAATTGTGTTTACTTTTTCTTCGTTTTCTCCTACTGAAGTCACTGATCAGAAGCAAATAGAGTTCAGCTTCTGAAGTGATAATTAGAATCTAAATGCAGCGGATAAAACAGAGAGAGAGAGAGAGAGAGAGAGAGAGAGAGAGAGAGAAGAAAGACACAAAGCAATTATACAGGTTCCTTCCACAAACCGGGAGTAGTCATGTCCCCCTCGCAC